>MDTB01134858.1_pt1 | contig 211246 bp, 216 predicted proteins | sample 811161 | NCBI WGS metagenome assembly MDTB01 (sample SAMN05326650, study PRJNA326480) | marine metagenome | isolation source: seawater | place: Mediterranean Sea | collected 2009
CAAGCTCTGCTTGAATTTTTCCAAATTGTTTACCTTTAATTTTTTTTGATTCTGGGGTTATTGAATAATTGAGTACTTTACCTGATCTTAAAATCACTAAATCTAATTTTTTATTAGGAGAATCACCAATAATTTTAATGAACATAGAAGCATCATCTATATTTATATTATTTATTTTTAAAATTTTATCGCCTTTTTTTAAACCCCCTAAATCTGCTGGTCCTTCATTAAATATTTTTCCTAAAATTGCCTGGGGTTTAGCAAGATTAAAACCTAATTTTTTTATAATTGTATTATCAATTTCTTCATATTTCATATTTGAATAATCTAAATAAATCTTTTTAATAGTATTATCACTATTATCGAATCTTTCTAATTCTATTAAAATATTTTCATTATTAACTAAAGACTTTACTAACCTCATTCCAAAATCTGACCAGGAATAAATTTCATTTGAATTTAATTTTTTAATAATATCGCCACTTCTAAAGCCATTTTTTTTTGCAATACTATTTTCAATAATTTCCAATTTAGGAATTGGCTCTGAAACACCATAAAAATTTAAACCTGTAAAAATCAGAATTGCTATAAGAAAATTCGCTAAAGGGCCTGCAGCAACAATACAAATTCTGTTAAGTACTGGTTGTCTTGTGAATTCCCTATGAAGATCTGATTCCTTAATGTCAATTGATTCATCTCTTTCATCCAACATCTTTACATATCCACCTAATGGAATTGCAGATAACGCCCACTCAGTATTATCTTTGCCAATACGTTTTGACCAAATTATTTTTCCAAAACCCACCGAAAATCTTATTACTTTTACATTAAAAACCCTTGCAATTATATAGTGTCCAAGCTCATGGAAAACTACAAGAAAACCAAAAACAAAAATGAAAGCTAAGATATTTTGAATAATTTGCATGAATTTATAAACCTCATAATAATTGTAAAGCTTGTTTTCTTGCCTTTAAATCTTCTTCAAGAATAAAATTTAAATCTCTGGTATAAGTTGTTGGTATTTTATTCATTACTTGATCAATTACTTCCGGGATTTTTATAAAACTAATTTTTTTACTTAAAAAAGCATTCACAGCTACTTCATTTGCAGCATTTAAAACTGCAGCTGAATTGCCTCCTGTTTTTAAAGCATTAAAAGCTAAGTTTAAGCATGGAAATCTTAATAGATTAGGTTCATAAAAGGTTAATTTATGAATTTTTGTTAGTTCCAAAAAGTTAACACCCGAACTTCTTCTGTTAGGATAGGATAAAGCGTATGAAATTGGAGTTCTCATGTCTGGATTACCCAGTTGGGCTAAAATAGATCCATCCACAAAAGATACCATTGAGTGAATTATACTTTGAGGATGAATTATTACCTCGATTTGTTTTATATTTAATCCAAATAACCAATACGCTTCAATGACCTCTAAACCTTTATTCATCATATTTGCAGAATCAACTGAAATTTTTTTCCCCATTGTCCAATTAGGATGAATAATAGCCTGTTCAGGAGTTACTTTTTCTAATTGAATTAAATCCATATTTAAAAAAGGACCACCAGAAGCTGTTAATATAATTTTATTAATTCCGTGAAAAGAAGGATTACTTTTATAGCTTTTTGGTAAACACTGAAAAATAGCATTATGTTCGCTATCGATTGGAAAAAGTTCAGCTCCACTTGATTCAATTGCCTCAATAAATATTTTGCCTGAAATTACTAATGATTCCTTATTAGCTAACAACAATCTTTTACCAGATTTTGCTGCAGCTAGTGTTGGTAAAAGTCCTGCTTTTCCAACAATAGCCGCAACAACAGTAGAGCATTCGTTAGCTCTTGCAACGTCACATAATGCAGATTCACCATATTCTATTATTACATTTAAATTTTTATTTTTTATTAACTTATTAAGTTTAGCAGCTAAATCCTCTGAACTAACTACAGCAACTTTTGGTTTAAATTTTAAGCACAAATCTGCTAATTTTTTTACGTTAGTATTCGCAGTTAATGCATAAATTTGATATAAATTTGGATATTTTGAAACTACATCTAAAGTAGAATTACCAACAGATCCTGTTGCACCTAAAATTGTTATTGTTTGCATAGTTAGGTAATCAAATTAGATTTTTTTCAAAGATTAATGCTAGTGGCATTACAGGGATAAGAGCATCAATTCTGTCTAGAACACCACCGTGCCCTGGCAAAAATTTTCCACTATCTTTAACGTTAGCTAGTCTTTTTAAGAAAGATTCGAAGATATCACCAAAAATACTAAATAAAATTATCAAACTAATACATAAAAACCAGATAAACCACCCAACATTATCTTTAATACTACTAACAAAACTATCAGAAATTTCAAAAATATATGTAGATATCACTGAAAGAAAAAAAACAATTAAATAACCACCAACTGCACCTTCCCAAGTTTTACCTGGAGATATAGTTGGTGACAACTTTGTTTTTCCAAAATACTTTCCAACAAAATATGCCCCAGAATCTGCAAACCAAACTATTGCCATTACTGAAATTAAATAGTATGAAGATTTTTCATAAAAAGATAAAATTGAAACAAAGCATCCAAAAATCGTAAAAATATAAAAAAAGATTAATATTAATTTTTGTCTTTTATTCTGAAAAAAATCTCTAAACTTTAAAATGATAGCAATTTTTAAAAACCATAAAAAGGTACAAATATATATTAAATTGGACCAATACTGCGTATTAGATAGGACAAAAAATAAAATTATTGTTAGTGTTATCGATAAAAATTCTGGCTGTGTGCTATTGAATAATTTAAAGCACTCCAAACAAGCAATAAAAAAAAAAAGTAATAAAAAACATAAAAATATCGTACGTGATTCGAATAATAAAATAAAAGAAAGTATGGAAAGTAAAATAATCGATGTTATAACTCTTAAAGCCAACATTTAAGAAACCTTTCTAATGCTAAATAATTGTCCAGTTGTTTGTCCAAATCTTCTCTCTCTTTTTTGATAAGAAGCTATAGCTAAGTCTAATGATTTTTCATTAAAGTCAGGCCAAAAGGTTTCAGTAAAATATAATTCTGTATATGCTAATTGCCAAAGCAAAAAATTAGACATTCTTTTCTCTCCACCAGTTCGGATGAATAAATCTGGTTCTGGCGCATAAGACATGGATAAATGAGGATGAATATCATCTTCGGTAAATATCATTTTTTCTGGTTGCAAGTTTCTTACTTTATTAATTGCTTGAAGCAAATCCCATCTACCTCCGTAATTAGCACATATAGTTAAAGTTAATCTTGAATTATTAGACGTTAAGCTTTCAGCATCAAAAATTTTTTTTTGTAATTGATCGTCGAAGTGTGATAATTCACCGACAATTTTAAGCCTAATCTCATTAGAATTTAATTTTGCTACTTCAATGTCTAGTGCCTTTGAAAACAAATTCATGAGCATTTTTACTTCATCAGCAGGCCTTCTCCAATTTTCAGAACTAAATGCGAAAAGAGTCAAAAAACTTATATCTCTTTTAATACATGCTTTAACAATTACTTTTACTGCTTCAATGCCTTTGACATGACCAGTTACACGAGGTAGATACTTTGATGTTGCCCAACGACCATTTCCATCCATAATAATTGCAATATGTTCTGGAATGTTTGAAGTAAATGGAATTTCTTTTGTTGAACTGATCATTTGTATTATTAAATCATATTTATAATGTTAGATTTTTAAACATATTCAAAAAAAATAAATCCATATTAAATTGTTAGTATTTCTTTTTCTTTTTCTGCTAATAATCTGTCTATTTGCTTAATAAAATTATCAGTCATTTTTTGTACATCATCTTGAGCTCTACGTTCGTCATCTTCAGAAATAGTTTTTTCTTTTAAAAGTTTTTTAAGTGACTCATTTGCATCTCTTCTTATGTTTCTTATTGCGATTTTTGATCCCTCAGCCTCGCCTTTTACTATCTTTACCATTTCCTTTCTTCTTTCCTCTGTTAATACTGGCATTGGTATACGTATGATGTCACTTTGACTCAAAGGATTTACTCCTAAATTTGACTCAAGAATTGCTTTTTCAATCACAGATATCATTTTTTTTTCAAATGGTTGTACTCCTAACGTTCTTGAATCTATTAGTGAAATTGTTGCTAATTGGTTGATGCTAGTTAATGAGCCATAATAATCAACTTGAATTTGATCAAGAATTCCGACATGAGCACGACCAGTTCTGACCTTTGACAACTCAAATTTAATACTTTCAATTGTTTTTTGCATTCTTAAATCAGTACTTTTTTTCGTCTCAGTAATATTCATCTCCATCTCCGATAAATAATATTTCATACATGAATTAAAGTTCCTTCATCCTCTCCAAGTACTACTTTTTTTAGAGCATCAAATTTTTTAATAGAAAAAACTCTAACAGGTAATTTTTGATCACGACATAGTGCAAAAGCTGTTGCATCCATTATCTCTAAATTTTTCAAAATTACTTCGTCAAATGAAATTTTTGTATATCTTAAAGCCGAAGAATTTTTTTTTGGATCTGAACTGTAAACACCATCAACCTTTGTGGCCTTAAGAACTACTTCTGCACCAATCTCAGCCCCTCTTAAAGCTGCAGCAGTATCAGTTGTAAAAAAAGGATTTCCCGTACCTGCTGCAAAAATAACTATCCTTCCTTCTCCTAAGTACTGTAGTGCTTTAGGCCTAACATATGGTTCAACAACCTGTTCTATTCCAATTGCTGACATAACCCTAGCTGAAATATTAGCTCTTCTCATTGCATCTGCAAGTGCAAGGGAATTCATTACTGTTGCGAGCATACCCATATAATCAGCAGTTGCTCGATCCATACCCTGTGCTCCAGGAGCAACACCTCTAAAAATGTTTCCACCCCCAATAACAATAGCTATTTGAACACCTAGTTTATGCACATCAGCTATGTCTGAAATCATTCTTTCAATGGTTATTCGATTTATTCCATATGGATCATTTCCCATTAATGCTTCACCAGAAAGCTTAAGTAAAACTCGCTGATAAGCAGGTTTATTCATGAATATACTCCAAATTTCTATGAAAAAACATAAATATATTGATCATGAAAATTAAACGTTTTTAGCTACAGCCACTTGTGCCGCTACTTCTGCCGCAAAATCATCTTGTTTTTTTTCTAATCCCTCACCAACTATAAATAAGATAAATTTATTAATTTTCAAATTTTTCTGATTTAATATTTGTTCAACAGATAACTTCTCATTTTTTACAAAATTTTGATTCAATAAAGATACTTCTTTTAAAAACTTATAGACTGAACCACTTATCATTTTTTCAATAATTTCCGGAGGTTTTCCAGACTCTTCAGCTTTTAGTTTAGCAATTGTTCTTTCTTTTTCAATCAAATCTTTTGGAACATTATCAGGAGATATTGAGGCTGGTTTCATTGCAGCAATATGCATAGCTATATCCTTACCTAAATCTTTGTCATTTCCTTCGAATTCAACAAGAACTCCAATTTTATTATTATGCAAATAATAAGAGAGGTGATTATGTGTTTCGAATCGTTTAAATCTCCTAATAGACATATTTTCACCAATCTTTCCTACTAAATTTTTTCTAAAATTTTCTACAGTTATATTTCCAATATTAATTTCCAATAATTCTTGAATATCCTTGGGATTATTGTCAATAATTAGACCAGTAAGAGTATTAGAAAAATCTAAAAAAGATTGGTTTTTAGTTACAAAATCAGTTTCGCAATTAACTTCTACTATTGCTCCTATTTTTTCTTGAACTTTAATCGCTACCACACCTTCGACAGTAACTCTATCAGCAGCTTTTGATGCTTTACTTCCTAATTTAACTCTAAGAATTTCTTCAGCTCTTTCCATATCACCTTTAGATTCAAGCAATGCTTTTTTACATTCCATCATAGGTGCATCTGTTTTTGCTCGAAGTTGTCCTACCAAAGATGCTGAAATCACCAACATATAAGTCTCCTATTTGAAAATAAGTAGCAAAATGTTAATTTTTATTAAAAAGAAACTTTTACAACAAAAAAAAATTACGATTGTTCATTAACTTCTACAAACTCGTCTCCATCTTCTTTTGAAAGATTTGATACTTCTTCAACCGCTTTTTCTTTTCCCTCAAGAATTGCATCAGCAACTCCTTTTGAATATAAAGATATTGCTTTAGATGAATCATCATTACCAGGTATAACGTAGGAAACGCCGTCTGGAGAATGATTTGTGTCTACAACTCCTACAACTGGAACACCTAGTTTAATAGCCTCAGTGATTGCTCCTTTGTGATAGCCAACATCAACTATAAAAATAGCGTCAGGAATACCAGACATATTTTTTATTCCTCCAATACCTTTTTGAAGTTTAGATAACTCTCTATTAAACATTAAGGCTTCTTTCTTTGTCATTTTATCGACTGAACCGTCCTCTAACAGTAACTCCATTTCCTTTAAGCGTTTTATTGATATCTTAATAGTTTTAAAGTTTGTTAGAGTGCCTCCTAACCATCTTTGATCAACATAGGGAACACCAGCTCTTTCGGCTTCGGTTGCAATTATGTCTCGCGCCTGACGCTTAGTTCCAACCATCATTATCGTTCCTCTGTTAGTTGATAATTGACGAATATATTTCATGGCATCATGAAACATCACGATAGTTTTTTCTAAGTTAACAATATGAATTTTATTACGGTGTCCAAAAATATATGGTTCCATTTTTGGATTCCAGAAGCGAGTTTGATGTCCAAAATGTACACCAGCCTCTAACATTTCTCTCATAGTTACTGACATAATAATTCTCCAGGGTTTAATTCATAAAGTCGATCAAAAATCCAAATTAGGACACCCTTACAATATCAACTTTGAAGATTAAATTAATAAATTAATAAAGGTTAATATTTTAACAGAATATTCTTTTTCATTAAATTAATTTATAGATTAATGCATTCCTTTAACTAGTCGACTATAATCAATGTTTTTAATTTTGCTTAAAGTATTAATCAATGAGTTTGTTATTTAATAAACCAAAAAATGACATTGAAGGCATGAGATTAGCTGGAAGATTAGCAGCTGAGGTTTTGGATTACATAACTCCGTATGTAAAAGAAGGTATTACAACTTCAGAAATAAATGACATATGTCATGACTATATGATCAACATACAAAATACTCAACCAGCACCTTTAAATTATTCTCCACCTGGCTATACGCCATTTCCAAAATCGATTTGTACATCCGTGAACGATGTTATCTGTCATGGCATACCTGGAGAAAAAGTTTTAAAAAAAGGTGATATTTTAAATATTGACATTACTGTAATTAAAAATGGTTATCACGGAGATACAAGTAGAATGTTTTATATTAATCAAGTCTCTATTTTAGCTAAAAGACTTACAGAAATTACATTCGAATGTATGTGGTTAGGTATTGAACAAATTAAGCCAGGAAAACACTTAGGAGACATTGGATATGCAATACAAAACCATGCTGAAAAATTTGGATTTAGTGTTGTAAGAGAATTTTGTGGACATGGTATTGGTAAAGTTTTTCATGAAGAACCCCAAGTTTTACACTATGGTCGTCCAGGTACCTTACAAAAATTAGAAGAAGGAATGATATTTACTGTCGAACCAATGATCAATTCTGGAAAAAGAGATATTAAAGAAATGAATGACGGTTGGACAATTAAAACTAAAGACAGAAGTTTGTCTGCACAATGGGAACACACAGTACTAGTAACAGATGTAGGGTATGAAGTTTTAACAACTTCAGCCTTAACCCCTTCCCCACCTTCTTTACTAAATAAATAAATATGTTAGCGAAAAATAAATTTTCTAACTCTAAAGATTTATTTTGTAATTTAAGAGATCTTTTAAAAAATGAGAAAAGAGATATTTTTTCTGATTTTGAAAATCATAAAAATCCAGAAAAACTTCTTAAAAAATTAAAGATAGTCACTGATGAAGTTTTAAAAAAAACATGGATGTATTTTAAAATTTCTAAAAATTGTTCTCTTGTAGCTGTTGGTGGTTTTGGAAGAGGGGAAATTTATCCTTACTCTGATATTGATATTCTTATTCTTCTTTCCTCTCAATTGAAAAATTCACAAGAAGAAAAGATTGAAAAATTAATTCAATTTTTGTGGGACTTGGGTTTAGAAGTTGGCTCAAGCGTTAGGACAATTAATGAATGTCTTAGTGAATCAAAATTATGTATAACTACTCAAACAAGTCTTCTAGATTCAAGATTAATTTGCGGTAGTAGAAAACTTTTTAAGGACCTAAAATTTAATCTTAATAATGCTTTAAACCCAGGTATATTTTTCCAAGAAAAAATGCTTGAATCTCAACGTCGTCACCTTAAACATAATAACACCCCTTTCAATTTGGAACCAAACTGCAAAGAGAGTCCGGGTGGTTTAAGAGATCTTCAAATTATCATTTGGGTGACAAAAGCAGCGAAAATTGGTAATACTTGGAATGAAATTGCTTCAAAAAACTTTATTACAAGATCCGAGGCAAAGAAACTAAAAAAGATTGAACGTGCTTTTAAAGATATTAGAATAAGATTGCATATTCTCGGGAAAAGAAAGCAAGATAAACTAATTTTTGAGTATCAAACATTAATTGCAGAGACTTTTGGCTTCAAAGACTCAAATGAAAGACGTAAAAGTGAATTTTTAATGCAAAAATATTTTATAGCAGCAAAAAATGTTTCTCAATTAAATTGTTTAATTTTACAAAATATTGAAAATTATCTTTTTCCTCAAAAAAATTTATCAACTAAAATTAATGATTACTTTTATGAAATTAATAATCATATTGAAATTATCGATGAAATTATGATAAAAAAAAATCCTTCTATTATTTTAGAGATCTTTTTATTAGCCGGAAAACAAAATAATATTAAAGGAATTTCCGCCAGAACTCAAAGAATTATTTGGAATTCTCGTTTTTTTGTAAATGAAAATTTTCGAAAAGTTAAAAAAAATAAGCAGTTATTTATTCAAATATTACAATTACCGAAAACTGTAACAAAAATATTAAGACAAATGAATGAATTATCAATTTTAGGTAGATATCTTCCAAGTTTTCAAAAAATCATTGGACAAATGCAACATGATTTATTTCATGTTTATACTGTTGATCAGCATACATTAATGGTTTTACGAAATGTGGAAAGATTTCATGATCCTCAGCATTCTCACGAATATCCTTTATGTAGCGAGTTAATTACAAACTTTCCAAAAAATTGGCTTATTTATGTCGCAGCAATATTTCACGATATTGCAAAAGGAAGAGGTGGAGATCATTCTTTATTAGGAAAAAAAGATACCGAAGATTTTTGTAAAGTACATAATATTTCTAATGAGGATACCAATTTAGTGACATTTTTGGTGGAACACCACCTTCTGATGTCACATGTTGCACAAAAAAAAGATATTACAGATACAAAAATTGTCAATGATTTTTTATCGAATGTTAAATCTGAAAGAAATTTAATTGCTTTATACCTTTTAACAGTTGCAGACATTCGAGGAACAAGTCCTCATGTTTGGAATTCTTGGAAGGCAAAGCTTCTAGAGGACCTTTTTAAAGTTAGTTTAAAAATTTTAAATGGAAAAAACCCTTTCGATAGTAAAAATTTTCATTTACGACAAAAAGAATCTTTAAAAATTTTAAAGAATAATCAATTTGATATAAAAAAACATGAAGAGTTTTGGGAGAATTTAAATGTAGGTTATTTTTTACAACATGATTCTTCAGAAATTGCTTGGCACACTCAGTTTCTTTATGACAAATTATATACGAACATACCAGCTATAAATTGTAGATCTGGTCCAATTGAAGATAGTATTCAAGTTTTAATATTTTATAAAGATCAATTAGATCTTTTTGCAAGAATTTGTAATTATTTTGAAGTAAATAACTTTAGTATTCTTGAAGCAAAAATTCAAACAACAAGTAACGGTTATGCTTTAGATACCTTTTTAGTGACTACAATAGAATCATATGAAGAAAATCAAGAAATTAGAAAATATATAGAAGGTAGTTTAAAAAATGAATTATCAAGTCAAAAAATAATATCAACTAAAATTTCTCAACGAAAATCAAGGCTTTCAAAAAATTTTCCGATAGTTCCCAAAGTACAACTTCAACCTGATGACAGTGGTAATTTTTACTTTCTTAATATCTCTGCTTGCGATCAAAAAGGCTTACTTTTCACAATCGCAACAATATTAGCAAATCATAAAATTAATCTATTCAATGCGAAAATTACTACACTTGGAGAAAGAGTAGAAGATGTATTTTTAGTTGCTGGTAAATTTCTTTCTACTGAAAGAAAACAAATTGCATTAGAAACAGATTTAATTAATGCACTCAGAATTTAGTGCACGTTTTATTTTAATTTTATTTTAAAAATTTGCATCTAAGGCTTCTATAAAACCAAATTTTGTTAAGTCTTTTATTCTCATTGGATATAAAATTCCATTAAGGTGATCACATTCATGTTGAACAACTCTTGCATGAAAACCATTTACAGTTCTTGAAATTTTTTTTCCACTTTTATCAAAACCCGAGTAGTTAATAATTTCATATCTTGGAACTAATCCTTTAAATCCTGGAATTGATAAACAACCTTCCCAACCATCAATTAATTCAGTACTTAATATTTCTATCATTGGATTTATCAAAATAGTTTCAGGAATTGAGGACTCGTTTGGATATCTAAGATTTTTTTCAAAACCAAAAATTATAATTTGTAAATTTATGCCTAATTGAGGTGCAGCAAGACCAGCTCCATTTGCCTCACGCATAACATTAAACATCTCTTGAATAATTTTATTTAAATTATCAGAATTAAAGTCTTTTACTAATGAAGCTTTTCTCAAGAGCCTTTTATCACCAATTTTTAAAATTTTTTTAAGAGACATACTATTATGATTTAATCCTTTTAGAAAGCCATTCTGAAAAAAGGATACCAGTTTCAGAATGCTTTAATCCAATTTCAACAGATGCTTGCAAATATCCAAGTTTTGAGCCACAGTCAAATCGAGTACCTTTATACCTGTAAGAAAAAACTTGTTCGTGATCCATTAACATTCTAATTCCATCTGTCAGTTGTATTTCGTCACCTGCTCCTGCACTTACTTTCTTTAAACATGCAAAAATACCATTTGAAAGTATATATCTTCCAACAACTGCTAGATTTGATGGAGCATTATCTGGTGAAGGCTTTTCAATTATACTAATTGCTTTTTCTAATCTTTCTTCGAATGGTTCGGTAGTGACAATACCATATTGTTTTGTAGTTTCTCTAGGTACATTTTGAACGCCAATTAGACTTGATTGATATTTTTCAAATTCTTTAACCATTTGTCCAATTACACCAATACTATTACTTTCTCCTTGCATAAAATCATCAGCAAGTATAATAGCAAACGGATCTTTACCTACAATTGGTTTAGAACAAAGAACAGCATGCCCTAGACCGAGTGCTTGTGGTTGACGAATGTACATACAATTAACATATTTTGGTATTACATCCTTGACCATTTGTAAAAGCTTCTTTTTATTAGCCGCTTCTAGTTCAGCCTCCAGTTCATATGCTTTATCAAAATGATCCTCGATTGCTCTTTTATTTCTTCCAGTAATAAAAATAAGTTCTGTAATACCTGCTTCAACTGCTTCTTCTACGGCGTACTGAATAAGTGGCTTATCAACAATTGGAAGCATTTCTTTGGGTTGCGCTTTAGTAGCAGGCAAGAATCTGCTTCCTAAACCGGCAACAGGGAAAACAGCTTTACGTATTTTTATCATTACATCTTCTCTGATATTTCTAAAAACTCTTTTTCACTAATAATTTTTATATTCATTTCTTTTGCTTTATTTATTTTATTTCCAGGATTATCACCAATAACTAAATAGTTTACTTTACTGTTAATATTATTTGAAACAATACCTCCGAGACTTTCTATTTTCTTAATAGCATCAACTCTTTTAAGTAAACTAAGTGAACCTGTAAAAACAAAAGTCAAATTTGCTATATTATTTTTTTTCGTGATACTGTCTTTATTATGCCAACTGATACCTGAAGATATTAATTTCTTTATTAGATTTTGATTTGTGAGATTACTAAAATAATCTACTAAAGATTTTGCAACGGTTGGACCAATATCCTTCATCAATATTAAATTTTCTTCTTTAACCTCAAATAATTCATCGATACTATTAAATTTTTTTGCTAAAAATTTTGCTGTTGACTGCCCTACATGTCTTATTCCTAATGCGTATATCAATCTATTAAATGAAGTATTTTTTGATTTTTTCAAAGCACTAAATAAATTTGCAATTGATTTAGGCCCAATTCTATCTAAAGTCACTAAATCCTCTTTTTTTAAAGTATATAAATCAGCAGGTGTACTTATAATATTTTTTTCAACAAGTTGATTAATTAAGTTTTCGCCAAAGCCATTTAAATTCATTGCATTTCTAGAAACAAAATGCAATAAATTTCCCTTTTTTTGAGCTAAACATTTATGCCAACTACCTGAACATCTTGATATAGCTTCAGACTGAATTTTTAAAATTTTTGAATTACAAACTGGACAAAAATCGGGCATTTTGAACTTTATACTATTTGATTTTCTTTTATCTAAGATACTTGAAACAATTTCAGGTATCACATCACCAGCTCGACGAACAACAACATAATCCCCAATTCTTAAATCTTTTCTCTGAATTTCTTCTTCATTATGTAAGGTGGCATTTGTTATAAAAACACCTCCTATATAAACTTTTTTTAATCTTGCGACAGGAGTGATTGCCCCTGTTCTTCCAACTTGTAAATTAATGTCTTTTAATATTGTTATTCCCTCTTCAGCTGGAAACTTATGAGCTAGAATATAACGAGGAGCTCTTGAGATACTACCTAAACTATTTTGAAATGATAACTTATTTACTTTGTAAATTACTCCGTCAATTTCATAAGGTAGTTTTGCACGAATTTTTGAAATTCTAATATAAAAAGCTAACAATCCAATTACATTTTTTTTTATCTCTCTATAATCACAAACTGGAATCCCAACGTTTTCAAAAAAACTTAAAATCTCTGAATACTTTTCCGGCATATCAAAACCAGAAATCTTACCAAATCCATGAGCAAAAAATTGTAAATTTCTTTGCGCAGTAATTTTGTGGTCTAATTGTCTTAAAGCTCCTGCAGCTGCATTTCGCGGATTAGAAAATTCTTTCTTACCTTCTTCTACTTGTCGCTGATTTAAAATTAAAAAATCATTTTTAAACATAAAAACTTCACCACGAATATCCATTAAATCTGGAATATTATTAGATTTAATAATTTTTGGAATTGATGAAATTGTTTTAATATTATTAGTAACATCCTCCCCAGTATAGCCATCACCTCGAGTTGCAGCATAAAATAGTTTTCCATTTACGTATCTTAAATTAACAGCTAAACCATCTAATTTTAATTCACAAATATAATCTACCTTATTTTCAGTCTTTAAAGTATCAATTATTCTTTTATCAAAGTCGATTATATCTTTGTCATTAAATCCATTATTAATAGAAAGCATCGGTTCATCATGACTTATTTGACTAAGTTTTTGACTAATTGTACTTCCAACTTTATTACTTGGAGAGTTTACTGATTTAAGCTCTGGGTATAAAATTTCCAATTCTTGAAGTTTTAGAAAAAGTTTATCATATTCAGAATCTGAAATTTTCGGATCATTCAAATTATGATACGCGTGATTATGATAATTTAATTCATCAGTTATTGTCAGAATTTCACTCTTTATTTTTTGTTTAATTTGAACTTTATCTTTTAATATTTGTTTTCCCTTATTCATAACTTAATACTTTTTTGTAAATGAAAAACGAAAATAGCAATAAAAATTCTAATTTATCATAAAAATCGTTAGCTTTCTTTTCAATAAATTCTAAATCAATTTTTATTAATATTTTATTAGCCGCAAATCATTTAATCAAATTTACTCGAAAAGATTAAGTAAATTCAAAAATTATTCTCAAAGTAATTAATTCTTTATAAAGTTTTAATTGATAATCATGCGATTATTAAATAAAAAATAAGTTTTTATATTTTATAAACTTTAGAAATTATTTAAAAAATCATTTGAGTTAATTTCAATACATATGATTACATTTATTACTAAAATATTCACATAATTTATAATTGCTATTTATGCATTTTTTAAACAGTTTCCGAAATAATTCTTTTCATACATTCTAAATAAACAGTACTTTAAACTAAAACACTTATAAAAGAATTCAGAAACTTTTCAAATTTGTATTAAGTAAATATTTAAAAAAAGTTTAATTAGTTCAATTTTTTTATAAAGCTTACGTATTTTTTTTATTACTCAACTATTTTATATATTAAAAATAATAGAATAACACACGTAATCAATGTATCTAATAAAAGTAATTTTTTTTTTTATTTTGAATGAGTGATTTTTCAAAAATGTTATTTCAATTAATGTAGTCTTTTTTAAATATTAAAAAAAGTCTAACCATTAATTTATGCTGCCTTTGGTTCTTTTAGTAATTTAGGGATATTACTCATATTTACTGCTACTACTCTAGAAACACCCTGCTCTTGCATAGTAACACCTACTAGCTGCTGAGCAATTTCCATAGTAATTTTATTATGTGATATAAACATAAATTGTGTATTTTTTGATAGCCGTTTAACTAACGAACAAAATCTATCAGTATTTGCATCGTCAAGTGGGGCATCTACTTCATCTAGTAAACAAAAAGGGGCAGGATTTAATTGAAAAATTGAAAAAACTAAAGCAGTTGCAGCTAAAGCTTTTTCTCCTCCAGAAAGCAGGGATATTGAAGTATTTTTTTTGCCGGGAGGTTGTGCCATAACTTGAAAACCAGAGTCCAAAATTTCATTGCCAGAAATAATAAGCTTTGCTGAACCACCACCGAAAAGCTCAGGAAATAATCTCCCAAAATGATTATTTACGTTATCAAATGTCGATTGCAACAGTTGTCTTGTTTCTAAATCAATTTTTGAAATTGCTTTTTCTAACGTTTCAATTGCATCAATAAGATCTTCATTTTGGAGATCTAAATATTTTTTCCTCTCAAAGCACTTTGATAATTCATCCATTGCAGCCAAGTTGACAGGACCTAATGACTCAATTTTAGATGTAATTTTTAACAATTCTTTAGAAAGAACAGAAAGTTGAATATCAGCTGTTATTTTTTTTAATAGAACTTTTTCATCATATTTACTTTCCTTTAATAAATTTTCAAAATGCTCTTTATTTATTCTTGCTTCTTGCTCTTTTAATTTTAATTCAGTTATTCGATTTCTAATTGGTTCTATACTCCTATAAACTTTAAGTCGTTCTTCATCTTTAAGTATTACATTTTGATTTAATATATCGTATTCTGTTCTCATATTTCTTATAGATACTTCATACTCACTTTTATTCCCTAAAAAATTTGATAGCTTATTTTTTGATTCTTGATCAGATAATTTTTTTAATTCAATATTTATGTTATCAATATTTGACGCTAAAATATTAATTAATTCATTTTTTTCAAAAATTTTTGTTTTTATTTCTTGAGCTTTCGTTATATTTGTTTTATGAGTAAAATCTGCTTCTTGCTTATCGAGTTCTATTTTTCTTAAAACTTCCCTTTCTTCGTTTAATAATCTTTCTTGATAAAAAAAACTATTTTCATATTTATTAGTTTCATTTTTTAATTCATTCAAATTGCTTACATATTTTTCATAATTTTTTTGAGAACTTGTTTTTATATTTTCCTCATCCATAATTTTTATATTAATCTCATTTAGATCCATGTTAATTTGATTTTTTCTTAACAAAAACCTCTCTTTTGCCTCATGAGATTTTAATAAATTCATTTGAAGTTGATGCAATAAAGTTGTTAATTTACTATTTTCTTTAATATTATTTTCTTCTTTGTAAATACATTCATTGAGATTTTTATCTAAGGCATCTATTTTATTTACATTTAATTTTAAGTTATCTTCAATATCAAATAAATCATGAGCAAATTTATCAATATCTTTTTTTCTAAGTAACATTCCATCTTGTTCAGTATCAGCCGAATAAAATTGAACAGCAAATTTTGAAATAATATGCCCTTCTTGAGTTACAAAATAACTACTTGAAGGTAAATTATTTCTTTCTTTAATAGCTAAAATAAGACTTTCCGAAATAAAATAATTATCTAGCCAATCATTTAACAAATACTCAACTTTTTGATCTTTTATTTCTACTTTAGAAATTATTTTATTAGAATTTGAACTATTTTTACTTTTAGTAAATTTAATAAGAGAATTTATTTCTTTCGTAACATAAAAGGTAATTTTTGATAAAGGTAAATCATGTGATAGTGATATTAAACTATTAAAATCATCAATTTCTATTGATGATATTTTTTCCCTTAAAATAGATTCAAAAGCTTTTTCCCAACCAGAATCAACCTTAATTCTTTTGAACAAAAATGAAAAATCTGTAACTTTATTCTTTTCTAACCATGGCATAATCTTGGATTCTGTTTTAGCTTGCATATCAGTTAAAATTTGTAACTTCGCTTTTAACTGAGAAGTCTTATTTTTGTCTAGATTAATTTTTTCATCTAACAATTTTATTTCTTTTTCTAAAAATTGAATCTGTTTTCTTTGATTAATTAGTTCAGCATTATTTTTTTTCTGCTTTTCTTCCTTGCTTGTAATTTCGTCTTCGAACTTTAAGATTGATGACTGCTCAGGCGAATAGAGCGAAAGCTCCTCTAATTTAAGTTTTTCTTTTCTGGCAATTAAGTCGGCCAAAATTAATTTTGAATTATTTTGTTTAGTTAGCTCAAGTTCAATATTTTGTTCAACTCGAGAAATTTGAGAGTAAAATTCATTTTTTTTCGTCAAAGAAGATTTCATTTTTTCTTCAAAAAAAGGCATTTCTAATTTTTTTGATTTTAATTTTTCTTTATAATTATTAAAAATATCAAAACATTCAATAACTTTTTCTTCGGTTTTAAAAAAAACTTTTTCCAAACAAGATATTTCATCTTGTAAAGCTGATTTTTCTTCGATGTATATTAAATTTTGATTTTTTAACTTTAATTTAGAGTCATTAATATATTTAATTTCAGTTTCAGTCTTTCCAATTTCAGCGTTAATTTCATAAAGCTTTGCTTGTGAAACTTGCATATTTTCATTAAATTTTATTGATAATTGCCTCAAGCTTTCAAGTTCAGATTCAAATTTAATTAAATCTGAATTAAGTCTTTCAAATTTAATTTTTTTATCTTGGTTCTCTAAATTGTATTTTTTTTGTTCTAATTCAGCATCATTTTTTTGTATTAACCAAACCAGTTGTTGTTTTTCTTGTAATTCTAAATTTAAGAAGTTATATTCCTCTGCAACTTTAGACTGTGATTGAAGTTTTTCGATATTTACATTCAGTTCAATTAATATATCTTCAACTCTTTGAAGATTTTCTTTTGTGTATGACAATCTATTCTCAGTCTCTTTTCTACGTTCCTTATATTTTGATACTCCAGCAGCTTCTTCTATAAAAATTCTTAATTCATCAGGTTTTGCCTCAATAATTTTAGAAATCATTCCTTGACCAATTATTGCATAAGCTCTCGGTCCTAATCCTGTTCCTAAAAAAATATCTTGTATATCACGTCTTCTGACAACTTGATTGTTTATAAAATAAGTTGAACTGCCATCTCTTAAAAGCGTTCTTTTTACTGATATCTCACCATAAGTATTCCATTCTCCTGAAATTTTTCCTAAAGAATTATCAAATAATAATTCTACTGAGGCTCTTCCCGCGGGTTTTCTTGAGCTTGTTCCATTAAAAATAACATCCTGCATTGAATCACCTCTAAGCTCCGAAGCTTTAAGCTCTCCTAAAACCCATCTAACTGCATCAATAATATTAGATTTACCACAGCCATTTGGTCCAACAACTCCAACCAGCTGGTGTGGTAACTTAATTATTGTTGGATCAATGAAAGATTTAAAGCCAGATAACTTTAAGTGAATTAATTTCATTTAACAATTTTAGAATTTTGAAAAAATAATTTTAGGATAATGTTAAAATTAGAAATAAATTGCAAAAGCATAATCATAAACATTATAAATGCTTAATAAGTATAACAAAACCAAAATATTAATTGTCAAAAAATAGACAAAAAATACATTAATAAAAAATTATGTTTTTTAAATTTTAACAAAATGAATAATCAACTATCTCATCTTCAACCCTATCCTTTCGAAAAATTAAAATTACTTTTTGAAAATATTTGTCCAAATAAAAATTTTTCACCAATAAGCCTTGGTATTGGTGAACCAAAACATTCAACTCCTTCATTGATTAAAGATGCTATTGTTAGTAATTTAAGTGATTTAGAATACTATCCAATAACTTCTGGTTCAATATCAATTAGATCATCAATTTGCTCTTGGTTAGAAAGACGTTATGAGCTTCCAAAGTTAGATCCTTCAATTCACGTTTTACCTTTAAACGGATCAAGAGAAGGACTTTTTTCAATAACTCAAACGTTAGTTGGTCATAAAGAAAATTCAATTGTTGTTTGTCCAAACCCTTTTTATCAAATATATGAAGGCGCAGCTATTATGGCTGGAGCTAAAACATACTTTATTAATAGTAATACAAAAGAAGAATTTACTAAAAATTTACAAAACATCACAAAAAAAATTTGGGAAAGTGTAGAAATTCTTTTTATATGCTCTCCAAGTAATCCTACGGGCATAGTTACTGATCTAAAGACATGGGATATTATTTTTTCTCTTTCTGAAAAATATCAATTTACTGTTATATCCGATGAATGCTACTCTGAAATATATTTTGATGACAAAAAACCACTTGGCGCACTCCAAGCTGCAAATTTTATGGGTAGAGATTTTGATAGATTAGTTATCTTTACAAGTTTATCGAAAAGGTCTAATGTACCTGGAATGAGATCTGCATTTGTTGCAGGAGATCCTCAAATTATAAAAAAATTTCTCCTATATAGAACATATCATGGTAGTGCTATGAATCCTTGCATTCAAAAAGCTTCAATAGCTGCTTGGAATGATGAATTGCATGTAAAAGAAAATAGAGAAAAATATGTAAAAAAATTTAACCGAGTTATTCCTGTCCTATCAGATGTTTTAACTGTAAATATGCCCGAAGCAAGTTTTTATCTTTGGGCAAAAGTGAATAAATTAATCGATATTTCAGATACAGAATTCGCAAAATATCTTTATGAAGAATATAATGTCACTGTTTTGCCAGGCAGTTTTATAGCAAGGAAAATTAATGGAATTAATCCTGGAAAAAACTTTATAAGAATGGCTTTAGTAGCAGACGAGGAGGAATGCTTAGAGGCAGCAGATAGAATTGTTAAATTTATCAAGAAATTTAAAAAAGAAAAAAATTATGGATAAAAATATAATTAATTTAATAGAGAAATACTGGGAAAACCGTTCACACTTGTCTCCAGGAAAGGTATCAACTGAAATTCGTAATTCAGTTAGTGAAGTACTAAATCATTTAAATAATGGCGTAATTCGAGTTGCAGAAAAAATAAATGGTAAATGGGTTGTAAACCAATGGGTAAAAAAAGCCGTACTTCTATCCTTTAAGATAGAAGAAAATATTAAAATTGATGCCGGTGGAGATTTAAAATATTTTGATAAAGTACCTACAAAATTTGCAAGTTATACTGAAGATGACTTTAAAAAAGGTAATTTCAGAATTGTTCCTCCTGCTGTAGCAAGACATGGGAGTTATTTAGGTAAAAATGTTATTCTTATGCCTTCCTATGTCAACATTGGAGCCTTTATTGATGAGGGAACTATGGTTGATACATGGGCAACAGTTGGTTCATGCGCTCAAATTGGAAAAAACGTACATTTGTCAGGAGGAGTTGGAATTGGAGGTGTCCTTGAACCAATGCAAGCAAATCCTACAATAATAGAAGATAACTGCTTTATTGGAGCTAGATCTGAAATTGTTGAAGGTGTTTTAATCGAAGAAAATTCTGTGATTTCAATGGGTGTATTTATAGGACAGTCAACAAAAATTTATAATAGGGCTTCTGGGGAAATTAGTTTTGGTCGTATTCCATCTGGCTCTGTTGTGGTTCCTGGGAATTTACCATCAAGAAATGGAGACTACAGTTTGTACTGTGCAGTAATTGTAAAACGTGTTGATAGACAAACACGATCAAAAACTAGTATTAACGAACTTTTAAGAGAGTAATTTTTTATGAGTAAAACTTTAAATTTAGCAGAAGAACTTATAAGAAAGAAGTCCGTTACTCCAAATGATGAAGGCTGTCAAAAAGTTATATCAGAAAGATTAAACGCTTTAAATTTTAAATGCGAACTTTTCAACTCAAAAAATGTACAAAACCTATGGGCTGTTCGTGGTGATAAAAAACCAATCTTTGTTTTTGCAGGACACACGGATGTAGTCCCTAGTGGCCCAATAGATAAATGGTTTTTTAATCCCTATACTCCAACAAAAAAAAATGGAAAGCTATATGGTCGTGGAACCGCTGATATGAAATCTTCTTTGTCAGCAATGGTTGTAGCAACAGAAGAGTTTGTTTACTCATATCCGAATCATAAAGGATCCATTGCTTTCCTTTTAACGAGTGACGAAGAAGGTCCAGCAACGGATGGAACAGTTATTATTTGCAATGCTCTGAAATCTAGGGGCATTGAACTAGATTACTGCATTGTTGGTGAACCAACATCAGTCGATAAATTAGGCGATACTATAAAGAATGGCAGAAGAGGTTCATTATCTGGTAGACTAGTTTTTAAGGGAGTGCAAGGACACATTGCTTACCCACATCTAGCAAGAAATCCAATTCACCTAGCTTTAAATTCTTTACTCGATTTGTCAATGAAAAAATGGGATGAAGGTAATAAATTTTATTTACCAACATCGTTTCAAATGTCTAATATTAATTCTGGAACAGGCGCAACAAATATCATTCCGAATGAATGTATAGTTGATTTTAATTTTAGGTTTTCTAGTTCAAATACTGTTGAAAATTTAAAAAAAACTGTTACCGAAATAATTGGAAAATATACCTCTGAATTCAACATAACTTGGTCTATTAGTGGATACCCTTTTTTTACACCTGTAGGAGATCTTAGTAATGCAATGAAAGATTCAATTAAAAGTGAAACTGGAACAATTGCAGAACTTTCAACTTCTGGAGGTACTTCAGATGGACGTTTCATTTCGAAAATATGTAATCAAATTATAGAGTTCGGTCCAATTAATTCTTCAATTCATAAAATTAATGAAAACATTAATATAAAAGATATTGATTCTTTAAAAAATATCTACTTTAAGACCTTAAAAAAATTGATGTTATAAAATGTCAAACCACTTTCAAACTATCAGAGATATATTAAGACATACTATTACACAATTTAACTCTTCAGATTTATTTTTTGGTCATGGATGTAAAAATGCATTTGACGAAGCAGTTTATCTAATTTTTCATCATCTAAAAATACCTTCTAATAATCTTGAATACTTGCTTGATTCAAAATTATCAAAAATAGAAGTTGATCAAATTTCAAAAGTCATTAAAAAGAGAATTAAAGAAAGAATACCCGCATGTTATATCACTAATGAAGCATGGTTAGGAGATTATCATTTCTATGTTGACAATAATGTAGTGATTCCTAGATCATTTCTTTTTGAGTTAATAATTGAAAAATTCCAGCCTTGGATTAAGAATCCCCAAAAAATTGATAATATTCTGGAACTATGTACTGGTTCAGGTTGTTTATCAATATTATTAGCTGAGAATTTTACCAATGCGGAAATTGATGCTTCAGATATATCAAATAAAGCTTTGAAAATTGCAAAAAAAAATATTACATACTACGGTTATAACAAAAGAGTCAAAATAATTAAATCAGATCTATTTAAAAATTTAAGTGCCTCAAAATATGATTTGATAGTAACTAATCCGCCATATGTAGCAACTACTAGATTGAAAACACTACCAGAAGAATATCAACATGAACCAGAAATTGGTCTTAACGGAGGTTCAGATGGAATGGAAATCATCCGCAAAATTATTGTAAAATCAAAAAGCTTTCTGAAAAAAAATGGTTTTCTAATTATTGAAATTGGGAATAAAAATCCTTATTTTGAAAAGGAACTTATAAAATTTGATCCAATATGGTTATCAACTTCTGGCGGAGATCATTCTGTAATTTTAATCAATGAAGAAAAGCTTTGAATAAAAATTATGATGCAAAAAAATAAATTGCCCTTAAAAGGATTGAAAATTTTAGATTTGACAAGATTATTACCAGGACCTGTTGCAACAATGCATTTGGCTGATATGGGTGCAAAAGTTATTAAAATCGAAGATAAAAATCAAGGTGATTACTCCAGATCAATGAGCCATGTTAGAAATCAAATTTCACTTCTTTATCTAACAGTTAATAAAAACAAAAAGGTACTTCGTTTAAATTTAAAAGAAAAAAAAGATTATAAAAAATTCCTGCATTTGATTAAAGAGGTTGACGTATTGATTGAAAGTTTTCGTCCAGGAGTTATGAAAAAGCTACATCTTGATTGGAATGTTTTAAAGAATCATAATGAAAAATTAGTAATGTGTTCAATAAGTGGTTTTGGTCAAAATGGGCCTCTTTCATCATTAGCAGGGCATGACATTAATTACTTAGGCCTATCTGGTATGTTATCTCAAAATTCAGGAAGTGATGGAAAACCTGTTTTACCAAATTTACAAATCGCTGATCTTTTAGGTGGTGCTTTATCGGCTGTTCAAGGAATTTTGGCAGGAGTTTTTTCAGTAAAGATGGGAAATAAAGGATGCTTCGTCGATATTTCTATGACTGACTCAGTTTTTGCTCATAATATAATGCCACTACTATCAATAAATTTTTTCGGAAAAAGTTCAAATCCGGCTAGAGATTTTTTAACTGGGGGACTACCTTGTTACAATATTTATAAAACAAGAGATAAAAAATTCATGGCTCTTGGAGCTCTGGAGTTAAAGTTTTGGAGAAATTTTTGTTTAATTTTAAACAGAAAAGATCTAATAAAAAAGCATTGGACACTTGGCCAAAAAATTGGTGGCACTCAAGCAATGAAAGTTAAGGCAGAACTGGAAGAAGTTTTTTCTACTAAATCTAGAGAATATTGGACAAATGAATTTTTAGAAAAAGACTGTTGTGTTACTCCGATACTTACTGCTGAGGAAGCTATAAGTCACTATCATTTTGTCGAAGGGAAAAAAATTTTTACTGAGAATCATAAGACTGAAGGAAAATATTGGAAAGTTAAGACTCCATTTGTCTTCAAAAATTAATCGTTTTTAATTATTATTTTTGGGATTTTGCTTGCTAAATCTTTATTTTTTTCTGAAATCAATATTGCTAATTTTCTTGCAATATTTCTAAAAATTATAGTAGTTTGTGAATCTGGCTGTTTAATCACTGTTGGTTTTCCGGTATCTGTATCAGAACGAATATTGCCCTCTAAAGGAATTGAACCCAAAAAATTTACTTTTTGCTCGATACATAATTTTTTACCACCACCACTTCCAAATATTTCATCTTCATAACCACAATTTCTGCATATATAAGAACTCATATTCTCTATCACACCCAAAATAGGAATCTGCACTTTTTCAAACATCTTAAGACCTTTTTTAGCATCTAACAATGATATATCTTGAGGAGTTGTAACAATTACTGACCCTGTAACAGGAACTTTTTGAGATAAAGTTAAATGAATATCACCAGTTCCAGGAGGCATATCAACGAGCAAAAAATCAACTTCTTTCCAATTAGTTTGTTGAAGTAATTGCTGAAGTGCTTGAGTAACCATAGGACCTCTCCAAACCATTGGTTGATCAGGGTCAACTATAAATCCAATTGATGCTACTTGAATATTATAATTTATCATTGGCTCAATTGTTTTGCCATCTAAGCTTTCAGGCTTTCCTTTTATTCCCATCATTTTTGGTTGAGATGGTCCATAGATGTCGGCATCTAATAAGCCAACTTTTGCTCCTTCAGATGCTAAAGCTAATGCCAAATTAACCGCAATAGTTGATTTTCCAACCCCTCCTTTTCCTGAAGCTATGGCAATAATATTTTTAATTTTTGGAAGAAGCTTTACACCACCTTGAACTGTGTGAGCATGAATTTTCCATACAATTTTTATCTCAATATCATGAGAAATATTATTACTTTCAAATTTTTCTGAAATTATTTTTTTTAATTCTAAAATCTGACTATTTGCTGGGTAACATAACTCTAATAGTAAACTGATTTTTGTTTTTTCAACTAATAAATTTTTTACTGATTTTGAGGTAACAAAGTCTTTTCCTGTATTTGGATCAATGACTTCAGATAATAATCTTTCAACAAATTTTGATTCAACTATCATTTTAAACCTGTGAAACTATCGATGAACATTATTATTTTTAACTACCCTTATAATGATGCTTTTCTTTAACTGGACTCATAAACAAATTTGCTACAAAAGCTATAACAAGTAACGTTGCCATACAATACATAGTTGTATTATATAATGAAGGGGTCGGATCAATTGTTCCCTCTGGTACGATTTCCATTAATCTTGCAATTGTTACAGTTTTAGCTGAAATAAGCTGATCAAGTTGATTAACTGGAGCGCCAAATTTTTCCAAAAAAACATTTGGTTCAATTTGCACCACTAAATCATTAATTGCATTTTCAAGAGAAACTTTTCTAAGTTCACCAATAATAACAGGTCCTAAAACTCCTGCAGTGGACCATGCTGTTAATAAACGACCATGAATTCCACCAACGTGCATTGTTCCAAAAACATCTGCTAAATAAGCAGGGATTGTTGCAAAACCTCCTCCATACATTGTAAAAATAATCATAGTCGCTATGCAAAAACCTATGAAATAAATTAATGTACTTTGATCAGCGCTACCCAACATCGCAAAAAAAGGTATTGATGTATAAAGCAAAGCACCTAGAATAAAAAAACAGTGATACGTATTTTTTCTCCCGATATAGTCTGAAGTGGAAGCCCAAATAAATCTTCCAACCATATTAAAAGCAGACAACATTACAACATAATTTGCAAAAAATAAAACTGCAAAAAGTCCAGTTGAAATAGCCAAAACATCATTAGATCCAAATATTTCATTAACCATAGTTTTCGCTACACCAATTACTCCTATACCTGCGGTAACATTAAAACATAACATTATCCATAACTGCCAAAATTGCGGTGTTTTTAATGCTTGATCAATATGTACATTTTCTTTTGTTATCATGCTTTTGGCTGAATCTGACTTTGGGGTCCAACCCTCAGGTTTCCAATCTTTTGCAGGAACCCTATAACTAAAAGCTGCAATTATCATAACGACAAAATAAATTATTCCTAATGTCATAAATGTTGCAGATGCTCCTGTATTTCCACTCCCAACCACATATACCCCAGCTTCACCACCTCCAGGCAATAAAGCAGCTTGTTTTGCACTAGCTACAACTACCTCAATTTTTTCTCCAGCTTGCTCAACAAATAATCTTCCTTGTTCAGTTAGAGTAGAAATAGAACTTTCAGAACCTAAATAAACTGGTTTGGTTGCAAAATATGCTAACAAAGATGTTTTTATCGGTTTAGCAATCATTGCCCCACCTCCAAAACCCATGATTGCCATACCTGTTGCCATTCCTCTTCTGTCAGGGAACCATCTAATTAATGTTGATACTGGGGAAACATAGCCCAATCCAAGGCCGCAACCTCCAAAAACTCCATATCCTAAATATATTAACCATAATTGATGAGTTTGAATTCCGATTGAACCAATTATAAATCCTCCACCCCATAAAGTTGCTGCTACTACACCAACCATTCTTGGGCCAACATCTTCTAACCATTTACCTGCAAAAGCAGCAGCAAGTCCTAAAAAAACAATGGCAACTGAAAAAATCCAAAGTACTTCAGATAAATTCCAGTCAGATGCGGCTGGAGCAACGACACCATAGTGATTTGTTAGCGGCATATTAAAAAGTGACCAAGCATATACAGATCCAATACAAAGATGAATGCCAATTGATGCAGGTGGCACTAACCATCTATTAAAACCAGGTTTAGCCACAATCGCATCTTTTAAAAGAAATGAAAAAAAATTTTTCTGACTCATCTTTAATTGCCTCCAAATATTATGAAATGAGCAAAAATTAATTCAAGTGCTCTATTCTTATTTTTGTAAAAAAAAAATTATATTTAACCTCAAAATATCCTTAAATTAATTCATTATCAAAAAAAATTTATTTTTTTATATTTTTCTTTATTATAATTTATAAATATTAGAAAAATAAAAAAATCGTATAATTATTAAAAATATATTTTTTTAAATTAAACAAAAACAAATCTAATGTTAAAAGTAAAGATTAATCATAATTGGGAAATCTCAAAAAACCAAAAAAAATATTTTGATACTTCAACCTTACTTTCAATATTAATAAATATAAAAGAAACTGGCTCAATATCAAAAGCAGCAAAGTCTGTAGGATTATCTTATCGTTATGCTTGGGGTATTTTAAGAAATGCGGAAAATATATTTAAATTTAAATTAATCGAGAGTGGAAGAGGTAAAGGCACAAAATTATCACTATTAGCAAATAAATTAGTTTTAGCTGATAAAAGGGTTTCTGCTCGATTGTTACCTACACTTGAAAGTCTATCATCAGAACTTGAAATAGAATTAGAAAAAGTAATTAATGCTCCCACTAGTCCAATTCGTATCGATGCAAGTTATGGATTTGCTGTAGATAAGTTTATAAAAAAAGCTGTTGATTCTGAAATAATCATTGATCTAAGTTACAAAAATAGTAGTGAGGCGGTTACAGCTCTTTCAAAGGGTGAATCTGATTTAGCCGGATTTCATGTGCCAATTGGAGATTTTGAAGAACTATCTATTAAACATTACAAAAAATGGTTGAATTCAAAAAAACATAAACTTATACATGTCGCCATTAGATCTCAAGGTTTATTTGTTACTAAAGGTAATCCATTTAACATTAAAAATTTAAAAGATTTATCTCGTCCAGAAATACGTTTCGTAAACAGACAAAATGGCTCAGGTACTAGAATGCTTATAGAGTTTCTAATTAAAGAAATTGGTTTAAAAGCCTCAAAAATTAATGGTTTTGAAAATACTGAGTTTACTCACTCTGCAGTTGCAGCATATATCGCAAGCAAAATGGCTGATGTTGGTTTCGGAATTCAAACTGCTGCAGATTTATTTGATTTAGATTTTATTCCAATATTAAATGAAAGATATTTTTTTGCAGTTAATATTGATATGTTAATGAAAAAAGAAATTGTTAATATTATAAATGTATTAAAAAAAATTGAATATAAAAATGTCGTTAACAGTCTAGCAGGATATGATTCAACAGATTCAGGAAAAATTTTAAGTTTAGATGAAGCTTTTGGAAACATTTAATGTCGATAGATAAAAAACAAATTACAGGATTAATACTTGCTGGTGGTTTAAGCCAAAGGATGATGTCAAATAATAAAAGCTTAAAGATGATAAGAGGAAAAACATTGATTCAGCGTGTTATTCAAAGAATTGAACCGCAAGTTAATAATTTAATCATAAATGCAAACAATGATTTTGAAAAATTGTCAAACTATGGGCATCCAATAATTCCTGATATTACTTCAAGTCGTATAGGACCCTTAGGTGGAATTTATACAGGCTTAACTAAATGTAATCTTGATTATTTGGCTTGTGTTCCTTGTGATAGCCCAATTTTACCTAGTAATTTAGTTTTAAATTTAGCTGAAGGTATTTTAAAAAATAATACTGATGCAGCTTTTGCAACAACCTTCCATGAAAATAAATATTTATACCACCCAGTTTTTTGTCTATTAAAAAAAAAATTATTGCCAGAGTTAAAAAAGTTTTTACTGAAAAAAGATTACAAAGTTTTAAATTGGTTATCTTCAATTAATTCTACAAAAGTTGAATTCGATAACAAAAGACTTTTTACAAATATAAATAGCCCTGAAGATTTAAAAAATTTTGATAAAAATTTTATATATTAAAGTAATTTTCCATATCTTTTCTTAATTTTAATATATTCAAGTTATTGTCAAAATTTACATCAGTGAATTTTATTATTTCACCTTCTTTAATATCATTTCTTAACTTAACCTTATTTGATAATCCAAGTGGGAAACAGTCCAATTCTCTAGATTTTCTTGAGGGAACTAATTTGCCATAGACTTTAAATCCACCTTCACCATCTAAAATATCACCTGCTTTTAAAGCTTTTTTAGAAACTGCCACTACATCTCCATTCCAACAAATAGGAGACCCTGTAGATTCTTTCCTTAAAATCATATTTGACACTGAAATACCAAGTTCAAGACCTATTAAATGAAATGGCTTATACATTGATGAAAAATAACCACTATCATCAGTTGGCATTCCGTACTCTTTAAAACACCTCTTAACATAATCATTTTCCGTTGAAAAAACTACAAAAACACCCCACCTAAGATCTCTGTAAACTGGTTTTGAGTCTCTTTTTAAACTTGAAATTACCTCCACTAATCCTGTTTTTTCTAATATACCTCCAACTTCAGAAGGTTTTAATAAATTAGCGAGATCATTAACACCAATAGGCGGAAAACTTAATCCATCCGGAACTCCTAATCCAGTTGCATTTGCAACAGATGCCATTTCGATTGCGCTTTTAGTTCCATCTAAAAAACTATTAAACATTTTGGCATTCATTCCGCCTAATTCAGCTTCATTTTTTGAAATTCCATAATAATCCCAAACTGTGTCAGGAGTAGACTTATGATACATGTCTAAAAATTTTGTCCCTTTACCTGCAGAAACAACAGAAAATCCTGAAGTACGGGCCCAATCAACTAACTCACAAATTAAAGCAGGCTGATCACCATATGCTAATGAATATATTAACCCAGCTTCATCAAATTTCTTTTTTAAAATTGGCCCAACTAAGGCATCAGCCTCTACATTTACCATCAATATATGCTTGCCAAATTTACAACACATTAAAGCATGATCTACACCTATTAAGGGATCTCCTGTTGACTCAATTATTAAATCAATACACGAAGATTCAATCAATGAAAGGGAGTCGTCAGTAAAAAAAATATTCTTTGTTTTTTTTGCATTTTCAAGAGACTTTGCTTTAAGAAGAGATTTTTCCCAACCAATACTCTCCAGGCATTTTTTGGCTTTTTCGATGTTTAAATCTGCAATTCCAATCAGTTGAATACCAGGGGTTTTTTTTACTTGAGATAAGTACATTGAACTAAACTTTCCAGCCCCAATAACTCCAATCTTAATAGTTTCGTTATTAATATCTAGTTTTTTTAAATTTTCAAACAAATTCATAATCTTTTTTTTAATCTACTAGGCCAAATTTTTCTGAAATAGGAGTTTCATTTACCCAAGGCAAATCAACAAAATAATTATTTATCAAGCAATCATCAGGCAAACAATTTATGGGTCTAAAGTCTCTATGAGCTATGTAACCAGGTCTTTTAAATTTTTTTATATGATTAGTTATTGCGCACAAACTAAGATATACCGAAATTCTATTCCATGGAGACATGTTAGGGGATGAAGAATGAACAATACAACTATGAAACAATAACATGGAACCCTTTGGGCCTTTTGGTGCAACAATTCCTCCATTTTCTACAAGTTTTTTTATATTTTCATTACTTATTGTCCAAAGTGGATAGCTAGTAGTAGTAACATCATGATCAGCAACAATAGCACCTAATTTATGACTTGATGGTATCAACTGTAATGGCCCATTAAACTCGTTTACATCATCAAGAAAAATTGCAACATTCATTGCTCTAGGCTCTGGCATTTCGTCATCATTAAGCCATGTACCATAATCTTGATGCCATTGCCATATTTCTCCATCAAATGCCATTTTTCCGTTTATTTTAAATTGGTGCATATATACTTTTTCATTAAAAATTTGCTCAACTGGTTTTATCATCCGAGGATGACGAGCTAATTTTGCAAAAGGTTTACTATACAAATGTGCAGCAAAATTTGTTCTAACAACATTTTTTTGTTTTTCTTTAACATTTTCAATTCTATCTTGTGCGTAAATAATAGGGACTTCTGCCGAAAGTATTTTTACTTCTTCTTCTGAAAAGAGGGATGGAAAAAATAAATAACCTTTATCATTAAATTTTTTAATTTGTTCTGAACTTAAAATCATTTAATAACCCCTAAATATTTTTTCATATCTTAAATAAATCAAAATTTTATTCTTCTTTAAACATATTTATAATTTCTTCCGCCATAGTTATGACAGGTTTATCTACCATTTTTCCTTCAAATTTAGCCGCTGATCCTTTATTATCTTTAGCTACTTTTAAAATTTTTTTTGCCCACTCATATTGATCTTTAGTTGGCATATAAACAGAATTTACAATTGGTATTTGAAATGGATGGATACATAATTTTGCACCAAAACCAAATTGTTTGCCATATTCTGTATCTTGTTTTATAAGTTTATGGTTATCTAAACTTGTTGTAACACCATCAACTGGACTATTGAGATTATAAAGCTTTGAGGTTAATACTATTTTAGATCGAAAATAATTAAGTTCATTATCTTTGCCCTTTATTCCTAGGTCAATTTGAAAATCTAAGGTCCCAAAAATTAAACGTGTTACTTTTTCTATCTTTGAAAGCTTTTCCATATTTTTAAAACCAGTTGCTGATTCTATCAGTAAATTAATGGATTTTGCTCCAGAATCTAATACTTTATTAACTTGATCAACCTCAGATGCCTTAGAAATAATTATCGTATCAACCCCGGGAGCATTACAAAAAAATAAGTCATCAAAAAACCAATCTGTTTCTGCTGAATTTATCCTTAAGGCAACATTCCTTTCTTTATTAAGCCAGTTTTTAATATTAACTCTGGCAAGTTGTTTTTCATGAGGTGGAACAGCATCTTCCAAATCTAAAATTACTTTATCTGCACCAGAATTTAGAGCTTTGTCAAATCTATCAGGACGATTTCCAGGAACAAAAAGATAAGATACTGGAATAGTTTTAGTCATTTATATAACCTCAAGTTTTCTAAAAAGTTTAATCTTTTCATTTGAATATCCTAATTCTTTTAAAATAACATTAGTTTGTTCTCCGATATCAGGTATTGGATCCATTCTTGGATTCCACGCAGAACTTTCTCCTGGTGGAAGTAAAGCTGGAATTTCTCCGACAGAGGACAAAACTTTTTTCCATCTATTACGGTACTTTAATTGCTCATGAGCCCAAATATCTTTCATTTCATTAATCCTAGCGTTTGCAATTTTTGCATTATCAAGCCTTTCTATAATTTTTTCACTTGACAAATTATTAAACTCGTTACAAATGATGTCACTTAAAGCTTTTCTATTACTGTTTCTTTTTATATTTGTATTAAAGCGATCGTCATCTGCAATTTCAGGTTTCATTAAAACATGTTCACAAAACCTTGACCACTCTCTCTCATTTTGGAGACCAAACATTATTTTTTTTCCATCACCTGTTAAAAAATCACCGTAAGGATAAATCGTTGGGTGTGAGGCACCTGTTCTTTTAGGTGACCCAGCCCCTTTATATGCATAATTTAACGGGAAAGTCATCCACTCAACCATGCTCTCAAACATAGAAACATCTATTTCACAGCCTTTTCCAGATTTATTTCTTTGTAACAAAGCAGCAAGAATATTTGAATAAGCATACATACCTGCGGAGATATCTACAACTGGATGGCCTGATTTAACCTTTGCTTTCTCATTTCCAGTAACTGAAATTAAACCTGATTCACCTTGAATAAGTAAATCATATGCTCTTTTATCTCTGTAGGGTCCATTGGAACCATATCCAGATATATTACAAACTATGATTTCAGGAAATTTTTTTGATAAAACCTTATAAGATAAACCTAATCTTTCACAAGATCCTGGTGCTAAATTTTGCACTAAAACATCAACCTTAGAGAGCAATTTTTCTAAAATATCTTTTGATTCCTTTTGTTTTAAATTTAAAGTTAAACTCTCTTTTGATCTATTTAACCAAACAAAATGAGAGCTTAAACCATCAAATCTATTATCTAGGTGCCTCAAATAATCACCTGTTTTAGGACGCTCAATTTTTATTACTCTTGCTCCTAAATCAGCTAATTGTCGGGTACAAAAAGGTCCCGCTACTGCATGTTCAACTGCTAATACAGTTATTCCATCTAATGGCCTCATTTAAACTCCAAAAAAAAAATTCAGCTATACTAACTCAGCATTTGCTTTCATGGCTAACTCATTTTTTGAATTAGACGCCCATAATTCAACAAGTTTTTTTTTATCATCAACAAATCGGCCATAAACATTGAAATAGTCATTACAAAACAAAGGGGATATAGCTCGGTAGTTGTAATTCAATATTTTTTTTTGTGGTACATTCTTTCGCAATAAATCAATTAGATAAGTAGCTATAAGTGGACCGTGCACAACTATATCAGGATATCCCTCATTTTCCTTTGAATAATTAAAGTCATAGTGAATTTTATGAGTATTAAAAGTTAAAGCTGAATATCTAAACAAAAGTACAGAAGTTGGAAAAATTTTTTTCTTCCAAGAAGCATTTATTGATGCTTGTGAGTTTTTTTTCAAACTAATTGATGATTGTGAAATTTCTTCTCGGTATACTATATCCTGTTCTTCATTAAACAAAACTTTTCCTCTTGAAATATAGTCATGCTTGATACAAACAAAAGCTAACTTTCCTGTTTTTCCTTTTTTAAAGTTAATATCTTTGATAGTTGATTTCCTGTCTACTTCAGTTCCAACAGTTAAATTATCAAAAAAATTTAATCTACCTCCTGCCCACATTCTTCTTGGATATTGAATTGGAGGAATTAAATCTCCACGAGGAGCATGACCATCAGAAAAAAGATCAAGAGTAGCAGATACTTTCCAAAAAAATAAGAAATGCCATAATAGGGGAATTGGATCATTCAGACTAAACTTATAATCATAGTCTAAAGTAGCCGCAAGAGCATTAACAGATCTTAAATCCACATAATCTTTCGTTATTTCGCTTTTGCCGATCCAAGTTTTTAAAAAGTTAATGTCATGCTCTTTTTCCATAAAGACCTCAAAGAAATAAAAAAAATAAGATAATTAATAATAATATAAAAAAATATTAAATTTTTTACTTATTTATAATTTTATTATTTTTTTGAGCATATGGCCAATATCTCTGAAACCCGTCAGGATATTGAAAAATCTTTTTTGTAAATAATCCTTGTCTACAAACAAATTTATAGTCTTCTAAATTTGAATTACTTTTATTTATGAAATTTTTTAATATAGTTGGACCAGTCATATCATAGACACTTTTCAAAGTATTAGCGTAAATATTTTTTTTAATTTTTTTAATTAGATTTAATAAAACTTCACTATCTTTGTTTGATGCCATGAAGTAATTTGTATAACTACCTTCCGGCATGATTATGTATAAATTTTCAAATTTTTTTTTTAGAAAAAATTCCGGAAACCAGCAAAAAGAAGAATCAATATCTAAATAAACTCCCCCCTCTCTTAATAAAACTAAAATTCTCCATAGGTCAGCCTTAGCAGCTCCAATATTAATTGAATAATATAAGTTTAATGTTTCTTCATCAAAATTTTTTTTTATATAATCAATACAATCATCATCATTAAAAAATCTATACTCATATGTCATTGAAAAAAAACGATTCCAAAGATAATTAAAATATAATGCTAAAGTAACTTGGTTTGTAAAATTTGTTTGCCAAATAATCCTTGGTATTCTTTTATCATTTTTTGGCCTAAAAAATGGATAGGATTTTGAAGGTATTAAAAATCTTTTTTTTGGAAAGAGTTTAAGATGCAAATAAAAGACAATTTTTAGAAAATTACCAACTAATTGAAAAATTCTTATTGTTAAAAGCTTCATTATGAAATATAAGTTTTATAGATTTCTTTTTACTTTAAATTTTGGAGATTTCATTTGCCACTTACATACAAAATAATTCTCGCAATGATTATTGGGTTGATGATTGGTTTATCTTTCCAATATTCTCCATTATCACAAGATAGTTTTTTTTATACAACTTTTTTTGATGGATTTATAGACGCAATTGGTCAAATTTTCATTATTTCTTTAAAAATGGTTGTTGTACCTTTAGTCTTTGTCTCACTTACATGCGGGGCAGCTAGTTTAGGATCATCTGGATCAATTGGGCGTCTTGGAGGTAAAACAGTCGGACTTTATTTATTTACAACTGCAATTGCGGTTAGTTTAGCTCTTTTTATTGCATTAATAATTAGCCCAGGTCTTAGTAATAATGCAGAATTAATCATATCTTCTAATTTTACTCCATCACAAACACCAAGTATTAAAGAGACTTTAATTAAAATTTTTCCAAGTAATCCTGTTAATGCAATGGCTGAAGGAAAAATGTTACAAATAATTGTTTTTGCTTTGTTTTTCGGAATTTCAATTAGCAAATGTGGCGAAATAGGTAAAAAAGCTATTATTTTTTTTGAAATTTTCAATCATATTTTAATGAAATTAATCATGTTAGTTGTTTCATTTGCTCCTTACGGAGTTTTCTGTTTGATGGTGAAATTAGGATTAACAATTGGTTTAAGTGAAATTTCAAAATTAGCAAATTACTTTTTTTCTGTCGTATTAGTATTACTTCTTCATGGCTTAGTCGTATATCCAATTCTTTTAATAATCTTTACAAGATTAAATCCTGTTATTTTTCTTTTTAAAATGAGAGAGGCTGTTTTATTGGCTTTTTCTACTTCTTCAAGTGGGGCAACTATACCAGTAACTATAAAAACTGTAGAAAATAAATTAGGTGTTAAAAATAATATTTCATCATTTGCAGTTCCGTTAGGAGCAACAATTAATATGGATGGAACTGCTATTATGCAAGGTGTTGCTACAGTGTTTATATCACAATTTTATGGTATTACCTTGACACCCGATCAATATTTAATGGTAATCTTAACAGCTACATTAGCCTCAATTGGAACTGCAGCTGTTCCAGGCGTTGGGCTTGTAATGTTAACTATGGTCTTAGGACAAGTTGGACTTCCAATTGAGGGGATTGCATTAATTATAGGCGTTGACAGATTACTAGATATGCTTAGAACGGCTGTGAATGTTACTGGAGATGGAACAGTTGCAACAATTGTTGCTAAATCAGAAGGATGTCTAGATAAAAAAATTTTTTTGAATAAAGATAATATTGATTAGTCATTTTTTTTAAAAGCTGAATATTTGTATATTGTTAATGAGAGACTATATGTTTAAAGACTTAGGAGATTTTTTGCCTTATTTAATTCATGCCCTCCCTGGAGATCAGACTTTTAATAAAAAAAACTAAGTTTATGTTGAATTTCCTCAAAAAACATTTTCAAAAAAAAGTTTGGAAGTAGGTGTTTTAGTTGCACAGGGGGTCAACAAAAATATGGATTAATAACTTTAAGCCTAATTCTTTATTGTTTTTAATAGATTCATAAATTTTACAATAACACTTACATCATGAAACTGCATTTTGTTGCAAATTTTATGTTTTTACTCGAAAACTTTTATATACTGACTTTTACTTAAAAGCTTTTCTGACAGTTAAAGAAATTCAAAAACGCAGTTGAAATGATAATTTAGATGTTAATCTAATAAGAGGTAAATCTCAAATAATAATAGAAAAATTATTTATTGATTCTTTAGACTTTATATATATTTATGAAAATCATCGTTATAATTCTGTTACAACTTATCTGTAAAATACTAAAAATCTAACTAAAAAAGAATTTGGTAATATATGTAACAATGATCTTAAAAAATCAACAATAAATCTATTCAATTGCAAAAAATTCATTAAATGTTGAATATTTTCGTGATGACCAATTTCAACCTAGTGTTATGTCAGTATTGGTTGAAGAATTTGTTGAAAATTGAGTTAATATAAAATTCCGTTTTTGATGGATATTTTGTATAAATAATAATTTTCAAAAAGTTATTACTTAATAGAAATAATTAGATGATTAAAATAAATCAAAAAATTTTAACTTTGAGCAAACGCTTTTTTTTAGCTTTAACAGCTTCTGTTTTTGCAACTCTTTCTATTGGTGTTCTTTCTTTTTTGAACTTTGAATTAAACTATGATTTATTATTCCTAATACCGTCACTAGGAGCAACCGTAGTTTTGCTTTTTGGTTTTCCTGAAAGCCCTTTTTCCCAGCCAAAAAATGTTTTCTTCGGACACCTAATTACCTCAATTGTCGGAGTTTTAGCCTTAAATTATTTAAGCTTACCAATTTTTTTAATTATTCCAATTACAGTAGGTATTGGAATATTCTTTATGATTTTTTTAAATGTCACCCACCCTCCAGCAGGCTCAAATCCAATTATAGTTATTGTGTCAGGCGCTTCATACGATTTTATTCTTTCACCAATAATTTCTGGGACCATAATTTTAATTGCATTTGCTATTATCATTAATCGATTTATCTTAAAAAAAAAATATCCCATTAATTCATAGTTATCATTAGTTTCTTAAAACTTTTATATGCTATTCCCCTAATGCCAATCCTTCTCTTCTAGGGTCTGAACCACCCGTTAATCCATCTGAATTAATCAGTATTCCATGAGTTCCACTAGTCATGGATCTTAACCGAACGGGATGTCCCATAGATTCAAGTTTAGATTTTAATTTTTCTAACATAGTATTTTTCTCTAATTCTGTTGCTCTATTTCGGCTACCAAGATTTGGTAAGTTAATTGCATCCTGAATATTTAAATTCCAATCAAGGATTGCTATCAAATTTTTAGCAACAAAATTAATTATTGACTTTCCACCCGGAGAGCCAATTAATAAAAACAATTCACCATTTTTTGTCACTATTGTCGGTGACATTGAACTTAATGGTCTCTTTAATGCTTCAGGTCTATTTTCAATAAAATTTCCTTTATTATCTTTAGATCTGAAAGAAAAATCTGTTAATTGATTATTGAGTAAAAATCCATCAACAAATATCTTACTCCCAAATGCTGATTCAATTGAACTTGTTAAAGAAACACCATTTCCAAATTTATCTACGACAACTAAGTGAGTTGTTGAAGGTAGTTCAGGGGAATGATCATTTCCTAATAATTTTAACTCTCCAAAAGGATTTCCAGGTTTTGCTTTTTTCATTGATATATTTTTATTTATTAATGAGCCACGAAAATTTAAATACTTTTGATCAACTAAACTTTTAAAAGAAATTTCAGAAAAATCAGGATCTGACAAATACTTTTTTCTATCTGCATAAGCTAATCTTCCTGCTTCAGAAAAATAATGCACAAATCTTAGAGAATTCGGTTCCATTTTTTCAATTTCATATTGTTTTAAAATACCTAAAATTTGAAAAATTGTTATCGCCCCAGAAGAAGGTGGTCCCATGCCGCAAATTTTATATTTTTTATAATTTTTACAAAATGGTTTTCTTTCAATAGATTTATACATATTAAGATCTTTTATTGATAGGAAACCAGGTTGTTTATGTTTTTCAACTGATTTGACTATTTTATTTGCTATTTCTCCATTATAAAAAACTTTAGAACTACTATTTGCTATCTTTTTAAAAGTACTTGCTAATTCTAAATTTTTTAAGTTATAACCAATTGGAAGAGGAACATTATTAGGGAAAAAATATTCTCTAGCTTCTTTTTGTAAATATAAATTCTTATTTTTAGAAATTAAAGTATTCAAACGGGGAGATACTTTAAATCCCATTTCAGATAATCGAATTGCGTCTTCAAACAAAGTCTTCCATGGTAGCAGTCCATGCCTTGAGTGTGCTTTTTCCAACATTTTTAAAAGGCCTGGAGTTCCAACAGCTAAACCACTATTTACAGCTTTAAAAAAAGTTTCTCTATCTTTTACAAATTCAAAAAAACCATAAGGGGTATTTTCAGGTAAAGTTTCTCTTCCATCATATGAAAATATTTTTTTATTTTCCTCATTAAAATATAATAAAAAGCCTCCGCCACCGATCCCTGAAGATTGAGGTTCCACAAGATTTAAAACCATTTGCATTGCTATAGCTGCATCAATCGCAGAGCCTCCTTTTTTTAAAATTTTAAGACCAATTTGTGAGGCATATGGATTGGCTGATACAACCATATGTTTTTTTGCTTTAATTAATTCTTTGGTTATAAGTTCTTTAGAAGGTAACTCTGGAGAAATATTTGAAAAATTTTTATTATTTTTTATTTCTGCAAATGACAACATTTGTAAAAAAAAAAATTATAAAAAAGATTATAAAAAAAGTAAATTTTTTTTCGAATTTATATAAAAATATCATAAGTATTTTTGTCTAAAGTTTGTAGTTTGATTAATATTTTAATAATTTAATATTTAAAATCTCAATTTTTATATAGATGTGTCGATTAATTGCTAATTAGGTTATTATAAAAGTAATATGGCTGAAAATACTGAAAATCAAGTAAATGAAAATGAATCATCTGAAGATTCTGACATAAAGGGTGCTAATGCCTCTGAAGAAAAAGAAGTTTCTGAAGAAAATAAAGAAAATAAAGAAAATAAAGAAAATGATACTCATGTTGACCTTGACGAGCCAATTCCCGACCCTGACCTAGATGAGCCTCCGGAAGAACAGCCAGAAGCCACTTTTATTTTAAAGAAAAAGAAAATTGATGCAGGACACGGCGGTGCTCATGGTGGAGCATGGAAAATAGCTTTAGCAGATATGATGACTGCAATGATGGCCTTTTTTTTACTAATGTGGCTGCTTGGAGCTACTAATGATGCTCAAAGAAAAAGTATTGCTGAATATTTTAAACCCACATCTCATAGTAGAGTTGTTTTAAGTGATCAACCTGGAGCAGCAGGACTCCAAGGGGGTTTTTCATTTACCGATGTTGATGCTATGCCCTACACAGGAAAAAATACAGGTTTTGTTGAAAGAAATTCGCCAAGATCTGAGGCAGGTAGATTAGCTGGCTCAGGTGATAATCAGGATCCTGAAATGGAAAAAAATCCAGATGAATTAACACAAGAAGAGCTTCAAAACATTTCTGAGACAAAAGACGAACAAAATTTTGAAAAACTACAAAAAGAAATAGTTCAAAAACTAAAAAATTCACCAGAATTAGATGATCTTCAAAATCAAGTAAAATTTGTTAGAGAAGATGATGGTTTGCGCGTTGATATTATTGATAAAGCTGATTTTTCAATGTTTGAATTAGGCACAGCTAATATGGACTCCAAAGCAGAAGAATTGGTAAAAAAAGTAGCTGACTCACTAAAGTCAATGCCAAACAAAATTTCAATTACTGGACACACCGACAGCTTAGCTTATGATGATGGTGTAAATAGTAATTGGTCTTTATCTGGACAGAGAGCAGAAAAAACTAGAAAAATTCTTCAAGATCAGGGAGTCAATATTAGAAAATTCCAGAAAATAAAAGGAGTAGCTGATACAAAACCTTATATTGAAAAAAATCCTGCTGACCCAAGAAATAGAAGAATTACTATTACAGTTTTATACAGAGAATTAAAATCTAAATAACTTAATAAATCAGATAATATATTATGAATAAATTCCAGGTTTTTTTAATTTTTTTTCTTACTTTTTTTATAACTATTATTTATGCTCAACAATCGAATCAAAATTTAAATGGTCAAACTCCACCTAACATATCTGCTGAAGATAAAATTAGTAAAAAAAATGATATAACTATAGGAAATGCTGAAAACCCAGATTCTCTATCAAACATAGTAGAGAATGAAGAAAAAACTCCTGATCAAGAAAATGCTGAAAACCCAGATTCTCTATCAAACATAGGAGAGAATGAAGAAAAAACTCCCAATCAAGAAAATGTTGAAAACGCAGATTCTCTATCAAACATAGGAGAGAATGAAGAAAAAACTCCCGATCAAGAAAATGTTGAAAACGCAGATTCTCTATCAAACATAGGAGAAAATGAAGAAAAAACTCCCGGTCAAGAAAATGTTAAAAACGCAAATTCTCTATCAAATATAAGTGAAAATAACTTGGATACTTTAAATAAAAATCTAAATAATGGAATTTCTGAAGATGAACCGAAAAATCAAATTAGCAATCAACCACAAAATAATTTAGGAAATAATAACAAATCTGATAATACAGTTTCCAAGCAAAGATCAAGAAGAAAAAATGATGAACCAGAAGAAGAATCTCCAGAACAAATAAGAGCGAAAATAATGAAACAGAATGAAATAGCCGGTTTAAAATCAACTGAAATTGAAAGACCAGAATGTATAATAGCTGAATTTAGAGCAATAGCATTAGATAATGGTGACCCTAAAACAAGACAAAAATTGGCAAGAGAATGGTTAGAATCAAGAGCAAGGCAATGCTCAGCAGAACAACTATTAGCTATAAGAAATAATCATCCTCAATGGTTGGGAAGTGCTGATTCCGCAAAACTTACAGGAATTGTTGACGGTCTATTAGAAAAAATTGCTGCAGAAAATCCTCTTGTTGCTGCACTTTTGTATGGCACCCCGCCAGTGCCGCTAGATGAAGACGAAAATAAAAGTCAAGCAGAGATGGAAGAATAATTAATTTTAATTATCTTCTTAGAAAGAAAGGGATTGAAGATTTACTTTTTTCTTTTTTTTCAACAATTTCCTCATTAGCAGCTTTTCGAACTTCCTGATTCGGGGTGGAATTTCTGATTGCTCTAAATCGATCTAATATTGAACCACTGACCTTTTTTGTAAGAGTCTCATGTTTATTTTTAGGAACAGTATTTTGCTCATACACCGCAAGATCAAGTATCGATTTTCCAAAGGCGTTAAAATTTTCTTTAATTTTATTATTTTTGGAAAAAATAAAAAACTCTTTACAAAAATACTCATGCGCGTCTGGGCTATAAAGTACAGGAGGAGATAAGAAAAAACCAGAACTGAATGAGTTAGAGAATATTTTATGATAGGTATTTAAATTATCTACCCTTGAAGGAACAATTACTAACTTAGGTGGTTTTCTCATCTTAGAATTGAAAATATATGAAAAACGGTTCACAAATTCTAAAGTGCTATTTAACTCAACCCTTGATAGGGAACTTGGAACTAGAATTAAATTAAACCCAAATAGAAATTCAGGAGGCAAAACATCTGTCCAAGTCAAGTCAGAGACCAAAACGTCAGACCCAGCTTCAGTTTTTCTAATAAATTCTTTGGCTGTCAAAAGGGTAATACCAGAACCCCTAGAGTTTGGTAAATCTACAGTCCTACATTTTATCCCGAGTGGTGTAGCTTTTTTTACCCACTGTCCGGAAGTTGCTTGGTGGTCAAAATCAACTAGACAAGTCTTTTTAGATACAACACTGGAGAAATATGCTGCTAAATTAGCTGAAATAGTACTTTTACCAACACCGCCTTTTTGGCTAGTAACAAGAATTTTAATCAACTTGTTCACAAATTGCCTCCAAATAATTATGCAACTTATTGTTATAACTAAAGTTTTAAAAAAAAATGTTGCCATACTTAACAAATATGAATAATATAATGTTTTCTAAATATTGGAAAGCTTTTTTTTCTATGCCTGAATCTAACCCTAAGCCCTCTATGATGCGTTTTGAACCTAATTCTGGTTGGAGCAGCGCCAGTAATGATGAAGCTTCATTCTCAGGAAAAAATAATCTACAAAATAATGTCCCCGCATCACAAGAAAAAATTACTACTGAAGAATTAGTAAATCTTGGAAAGTCTATGCAACAAATTTTTAAAAGTCTGAAAGAAGATGATCCACGTGTTCAAGCCTGGAATCAAGTCAGTGCTGCTATTAAATTAATAAACTCCAAGCTTGATGAAAAAAACTCATTAGAAGAAAAATTAAAAATGCTATTAATCGAAATTGAAGGTGTTAGAGCCCTTACATCAGAGCTTGTATTAAATGCTTATCAAACAGAAACTAAAGTTTTAGAAAATTCAAAACAAAGAATGCAACTTGCAGAATCTCTAAGCGAAAAACTGTTACCTTCTATCAAAAATTGAGAAACATTTTTTCTTCAAACCTTGAAAATTATTTCACACTTATCTTTGAATTTTTATCATTTTTAAAATCTTTCTCTATTCGATTTTCGTCAATGAACATCTGAATCCGTCTATTATTTGTTGGTTGAACATATCTAGAATTGGATTTATATAGCTTTTTAAATTTCGCTAGTTGGGCATACGACATTTCTACTTTAGACTTAAACACAAACCACTTTACACCCTCCGTACAAGGGGGTGAAGTCAACGAGCCTATGTAGGAGAAATATGTTCTGTTTTTGGGCAAAATTTTTATTGGATCAAATTTTTTTATATTCTTTTTTTTACCAACATTTTTTGGAAAATTTTCAAAAATTTGCTTTAAATGAACATTTTCTCTTCCAAGTTTAAATAATACAGCTATGACTGCTAATTTTACATCGCCAGATCGATGAACTAAATGGGCAACCATATGTGAGGCAATACTATTAATTTTTTCCTCGCTTGGGGTATGAAATTGAAAATTTACTAACTTATATTCTCTTCCTTCAAATCTTGCCGTTCCGGAGTCCGGTAAATTTATTTGAATTGTATGACCTGTATTTTCAATTTCAACTTGACCTGCTCTGTATGAAAAAAGAATAGGTTTAAATTTAGCTTTTTCAGTATATCTCTCCTCTATATTAATGGGTGATTGACGTCTACCTTTTCCACACTTTACAAAACTTGAATCAAGTTTTGCCCAATTAACTGGACCGGTTTCTCCTTCGTAACTCCATTCCGTCTTTGGACCTATAGCGAAAACATTTGAAGAAAATAAGTAAATAAATAAAATAATAAATTTCATAATTATCCTTTTCTAAACTTTAATATATTAAATTTAATTTACCCAACCTAATTGAAGCCAATGAGCATAATTTGGAAAAAAAGGCCATAAAATTAATTTAATTTTTGTTCCATTTGGGAAAACTCTTGCTGTTAAATGATCCATCCACTCACCTTTTCCACCCACCTGACAAACTAATTTATTATTCAAGTCAGTGCCATATTTATCATTTATCAATAATCCTTTTTCATCAATAATTCCAAAAACCTCTTTTGATAAACATAATTTTATTTTTTCTGATTCAGCCGGCCCTGAGAACATATCATGTAGGCTTCCCCATTCTCTATCTTTTAAGTATAAAGAAATTTTGGTTAAATCTTTTTCTGTCGTTTCAATACTATTTGATCTATAAATATGTTGCCCAAGAACATTATCAAAAAAAACTGCTGCTTTGGGATAAATAGAGATTAAATTCCGCAAAAAAAGTATTCCATCTTGCTTAATAGAAAGTATTTTTGTCCCGTTTTTTTTTAATAATTTATTATGGTTAATCAAAAAAAGAGGATATGCAAAAGGATCTATATCAACATGAATAATTTTTTTAAATTTAACTAACCATTTTGTGGGAATCATCCATCCAGCACTAGCTCCTATCAAAATTAACTCACTCGAATTTGGATTAATATCATTCAACCAATTAGAAATTAAATCAATAGTAATATTCCATTTCCTTTTATTAGAAAATGCCCTGAAATGCCAAATGATACCTCCGGTAGTTTCTTTTTTTATTACCAACTTTCAAAACCTTATTAAATTTAACGAAATTTAAAAACTAATATGCTCAACAAAAGCAAAAAAATTAAAGCAAAAAATCTATAATCTTTATAAAAAGGGTATTTTTTAGTCATTGATATCATATTAGGTTTCCAATTTACTTTATAGTTATTTTTTTTTAAATTTTTATTTTTAAAAATTAAACTCAATAATATATTTAATAAAAGACAAAAAATAGTAATAAGACCAGATATTTCTAAAAAATGTAGTTTTGAAAAAAAAGAAATTTTATAAAAAGTTACAAAAATACCAAATAAATGTCCTATTAACATTGAAGATAAAGCCCCTACCTTGTTTGATTTTTCCCAAAACAAACCCAACAGAAATGAGGCAACGATTGGGGGAACAACAATACTAAACATTTGCTGCAAATAGGAAAATAAGCCTGGGAATGAATTTATTATTGGAGCCCATAATATTGCCATGAACATAAAAATACCTGTTAATATTCTTGCTTGGAATAAATTTGATTTAAAAGTTTTTATATTTTTTTTTAAAAAATCATAATGCAATAGAGCTGAAGCAGCATTTATCGTACTATCAATAGTCGACATTATAGCTGCAAGAAAAGCAGCAACGATTAATCCTCGCAAACCTGGTGGTAGATAAGTTTTAACTAAAGTTGGAAATACCTCATCAGATCTTTCTAAATTAGGAATTAAAGAAATCGCAGCTACTCCTGGCAAAACCATAATAAATAAAGGTATTAATTTAAGAAATGCTGCAAGTATAGCTCCCCATTTAGCATGATCCTCTGATTTAGCCGCAAAAAATCTTTGCGAGATATAATGATTCATACACCAATAATATAAGCCAAGAATTGGAACACCTACAATTAATCCAGTCCAAGGCATATTTGGATCACCCTGCGGCTTTATAAAATTTAAATGACTCTCAGGAACAGAGGACAAAAAATTCGCCCAAGAATACTCAAACTCTTTAAAAACAAACAATGTTAAAAGCAAACTACCTATGATAAGAATAATTGCTTGTAAAGCATCACTTAACATTACTGCCCTTAATCCACCTACCATAGTGTACAGGCCCGCAAAAAAACCTAAAACTATGACAGTTGGCCAAATTAAAATAAAAGGGAAAAATACTTTTAATACCAAAGCACCTGCAAAGAGACTTGCTGAAGTATCAACAAAAATAGTTAATATGATCATCCAAAAAGAAACATACTGTCTACACTTTATTGAAAACCTATGTTCAAAAAATTCTGGTACTGTATTCAATTTATTTCTTAAATAAATTGGCACAAATATGAAAGCGGCAATTAATAAAACAACTCCAGCCATCCATTCATAATTTGCAACAGAAATTCCAGATTTATATGCTGAGCCAGCAAGACCTATTAAAGTTGTAGAAGATATATTTGAGGCAAAAAGAGAAAAACCAATAATTATAAAACCCAAACTTCCTCTTGCTAAAAATAAATCTTCAACAGTATTAGTTTTTTTACCTGATAAGACGGCAATGTAGACAAGTATGATCAAATAAACAACTGGTAAAAACCAGTCAAAAAAATGATAGCTCATCTAGATTATCTTTTTATTACATTAATTTATTTTAATACTTAATTTTAAATTTAATTAGATTTAAGTAAATTTAAAAATTAAGCTGCCCCTTTAAATGATATTTCATTATTAAAATCGCTATAATTCTCAACATGTATAACTGAATCTAGAAAATCTATTCCCCACTTTTTTAAATTATAGTGCTGAATAGTTTGGTTATTATTTTCCATACGAGATTTAGCTTCTTGAGATGACATAGTTAAAGCCTGCAAGAGTCTTTTCTCAAGATCTTTCGGATCATTTGGATTTGTAAGTAAGGCATCTTTTAAAACCGCAGCTGCCCCAGCAAATTCGGATAAAACTAAAACACCATGACCGTCCGTTATTCCTTGAGTTGCAGCATACTCTAGGGCAACTAAGTTTAATCCATCACAAAGTGGTGTTATCCACATGACAGACGCACTTTCATAAAAAGCTGCTACTTCATCAAACGTAAAACTTCTAAAAAAGAAACTTAAGGGAAACCATCCAACTCTAGAAAATCTTCCATTTATCCTTCCTGATACTTGTTCAATTTGATTTCTTAATTTATCGTATATTTGCATCTCTCTGGCCGCAGGAACACAAATAGTTACTAATTTAATTTTTTCGTGAAGTTCTTTATTATTTTCAAGCAACTTTTCATAGGCAAGCAATTTTTCTAATATTCCTTTTGTGTAATCTAATCTATCTACTGATAATATTATCTTAAGCTCCTTGTATTCATCTTGAATTTTTTCCTTAGTTTCTTGATATGTTTTAGATAAGATTGCATTTGAAATTCGATTAACGTCTAAACCTACAGGGTGAGCACCTAGTCCAACAGTTCTTTCATTTACTCTAATTACTGTACTCATCGTGTCAACACCAACCGCACATCCGTAAGTCATAAATCTTGGAGCACATGAAGCAGTTTCTAAAATTTCAACAGGAGCCATTCCTCTAACTACATCGACAAAGTTCTCTACCTGACGTGGGATATGAAAGCCAATGTAATCACACTGTAAGAGACTGCCAACTATCTGTCTCCTCCAAGGCAAGACATTAAATATATCACTTGAAGGAAAGTGAGTATGATGAAAAAAAGCAATTTTAATATCAGGCCTTAACTCTCTTAAAAAGGCTGGGACCATCCACAAATTATAATCATGAATCCAAACCGTGGCGCCAACTGCTGCCTCTAATGCACTTGCTTTTGCAAATTTTTTATTAATTTCTACAAATATTTCCCAATGCTTTTCATTAAAATGTGCTCGTTCCCAAAAAGTATGTAAAACTGGCCAAAAAGCTTCTTTCGAAAATTTTTTATAAAAAATATCAATTTGTTGTTTTGTTAAAGGAACACGGGCAGCCGTTAAATTAGGAAATTGTGATGCATCAACTGTTGTGTGGACTTCAAAATCAGAGGAGGATTTATTTGATTCTGCCCAGGCAACCCAAGAACCTTCCATGCCACCTTTAAAAAAACTCAGTAAAGTTGGAATAATTCCATTAGGGGAAGTTGGACGTCTGCGTATTGTTTTTCCATCCTTAATTGTTTCCTCATATGGTAGCCTGTGATAAACAGTGACTAACTTTGATTCTCCGGTTAGAGTGGTTCTCTTAGTTAAAGCTTTTTGAGCTTTTTCTCCTAACAAACCAAAATGAGCCATTGCCTCAATTACAGCTCCACATCCAGAGCGTTCAGCTAAAAAAATTCGGGGATTTTTTTTTAACTTATTAGATATTTTTTTTTGTGAGTTTTTTGTTAATGCTACAGATAATCCTTTTTCCAACTCTTTTAAATTTTCTTCAAATAATATATTGGGTGCAATTAATACCGTATCTAAACTTATATTTAAATATTCCGCAAGCATTGTTAACGAACTAATTAAGCTGATACCTTTGGGAAGTACATCTAAATACTTTTTGTCAGAATATTGATAAGAACAATTTAAACTAAGAATCTTATTTTTCAGCTTTTCGGACATTACCTCAGGTTTACAGTAATAAGCACACCTATTTCTTTGAGGAACTTCTTGTCTTAAAAGACCTAAGAAAGGGATTAAAGCATCAGAAATAATATGTTCTCCTGGCCATAATAAATCAATTTTTCTCTGAAGAGGAACAACTTGCTGGTTATAACAGTCTATAATTGTTGCTCCAACATCGCAAATTAAATACTGAGGCATTGGTAAGGTTGGATCATCCAATAATGGCATAACAAGCTCTGGACTTCTGCCTGTCAAAAAAACTAAGTTAATATTTGGGTGCTTCGAAATCAACTTATAAAAATGAAGTCTATCTGAATCTGTTCCACACAAAAAAATTGAGTCAATGTCACATGCAATAACTATATTTTTAGAATTATCCGAAAATTTTGATAACATAGTTGACAATGGCATGTAAGTCATCAGAAAGGTTCCTTTTTAAAAAAATATGAAATACCATCAAGTATTCCACCACAACCTATTTTATTTGAATGAAGAACTTTTTTTAAATTAAAAGTTTCTTTAATTAATTTATTTTCAGAATTCCCAACACAAACTCCGTAAAAATCATTTTGAAACATTGATAAATCATTTAATGTATCTCCCGCAGTAAGAACAAATTTGCTTTCAATTCCTAGGAAATTAATTAGTTTTTTTATTGAACTTCCTTTATTTACGCCCTTTGGAAGCACATCAAAATACTTACCTCCAGAAAATAAATAATCGCAACCAATTGATTGAATTAAATTAGTTATTTCTTCACTTATATCTTCTTCGTTACAAAAAAAAGAACAACGCCTTGAGTGTGACTCACCTTGTAACTTTAAATTATGAAAATTCTTTAATTCTGAAAATATAAGTTCTTTTCCAGGCCATTTATTTTCTATTTCATTTGTGAGTTCTTCAATTATAGTTCCGTCGTTATAAGTAATAGTTGCTCCTACATCACAAATTAAAAAATCCGGCTTTGGAAGATAATTTTGTTTTAATAAAGGTAAAACATGTTGTAAACCTCTTCCAGTAACAAACACTAAATCTATACTGCAATCTTTATTTAACCATTCATATAATTTTTTTTTATCCTTTTTTTCACCAGCAAGAAAAGTTCCATCAAGATCTGTTGCTAGTAACATTATTTTTTACACCTTTTGAATGAAATTTAAAAACTTATAAAGTAAATATAAATATTGAAAATTTCTAAGAAGCTTTAATGGCTGGCAGCACAGGAAATGAAATGAATATACAAGAAATGTTGAAGCTGCCGCACAATGTGTTATCAGACTTAAAATCAACTATAAACATAACTATTATTATGGCATAATTTAGTATAATTTACCAGATATGTTTTTCTATATAATTAAATCAAAAAAAAATTTTAATTTCAAATTTTATAAAAAGATATTTATAAATGTTATTTTTTAAAAACTTTGAGCTATTTTTTATCATAGGATTTTTAGGTTAAAAACAAAATGAAACAATTTAAATTTTTATTTTTTTTATTTACATTATTTTTTTTAAAAACAACATTTTCTTTGGAAATGGTTAGTATTAAAGGCAGTGTAGTAAATTTTCGAAAAGCGCCTGAAACAAATTCCAAAGTTCTGTGGCAACTTACACAAGGATATCCACTTACATTAATTAAGCGTCAAGGCAAATGGTTAAAAGTAAAGGATTTCGAAAATGATACTGGGTGGGTTGCAGCAAGATTTACAAGTAAAATACCCCACTATGTTGTGAAATCCAAAACTGCTAATGTAAGATCTGGACCAGGCATAAAACATAAGAAAATAGGAAGACTAGAACGGTATGATGTAGTTAAAACTATTGAAAAAAAACCTGGTTGGGTTTTTGTCGATAGACTAGACGGCATGAAAGGATGGGTTGCCTCAAAATTACTTTGGGGATGGTGAAGTTATTAAATTAATAATATAAAAATGAAAAATTCTTTTTTTTTGATAATTCTTTTCTTTTCAAGTCTTACTTTTGCTGAAAAAAAAAAATACTGACCTTAAAAAAGAAACAAAAAAAACTAGCGGTAATTTCAACATTGGTGGAGAAATCAATACTGGCAATACTCAGTCCAAAATTTTTTCTTTTGATGGCGAGTTAATTCTTAGAATAAGTAATACTCGGTTAACAGCAGGAGGCTCCTTATACGAAAAAGAAGTAAATAAAAAAATAATATCCTCTTACAACAGAGCTTATACAAAATTTGATAAGTTTTTCTCAGAAAAATTTTACTTTTTGTCTAATCTTTCTTCCTTCGAGGATAAAGTAAAAGGAATTAAAAATAGATCAAATATAGGCTTAGGTTTAGGATATCAAATCTTTGATTTTTCCCAAAAATCTTTTTCGATAGAAAGTGGAATAATTTTCACAAAAAAAGAGGATATACAAAATTTTAAACAAAATTTATTCGGTATAAGATTTTCAAGTAAATATAATCAAAAAATTTTTGAAAAAAAAGCAGAAATTTTTAATGATAATGAATTTTTTTTATATTCGAACAGCCCCGCTAATAGAATTCTTTTTTCAAAAACTGGATTAAGATTTCCACTTTTTTTAAATCTAAATGCTTCGACTCAATTGATTTATCGATTTGATAACCAACCTTTCTTATTAAGAAAAAAATCTGATTTATCACTTATTTTTTCTATTGGATATTCTTGGTAATAAAAATCATAAAATTTAATAATTCTTAAAATTAAATGTTAAAAAGATATTAAAGACATTTTTCTGCCATCCGATTTAAATAGATATGCTTTTTTCTTAAACAAGTTAATCATTTCATAACTTTTGGGGTAAATAATGTCTTTAGAGATAAAATTTTCTACGTTCAATTCAATGAAAAATAACCAAAAATTCAAAAATGAAAGTAGTAGTAGCAAAAAAAAAAAAAATGATGCTTCTGTATTATGCTCTCAATAATAATAATATTGACGAAGCAATTAAAATTTTTAAAGATTACAAAAATTTAGACTCTACTTTTATGTCAAATCATATGAAGTTAATTGAAAAATTTCTTGTTAAAAAAGATATCTTGGGTGCAAAGAACATATTAGTAAATCTTAATTCTTTGGACATTAAATTTAAAGGGAAAAAAAAACAAAGTAAGGAAGCAAAAAATTTAAATAAAAACTTAGGATATTTGTTAGACTATACAGCTTAAATTTAAAATTTTCTAACTTACATATAGTTAATTAACATATGAATACTAATTCAAAAATTTTTTATATCATGATTTTTATTTTTTCTTTGATCTATAATAATTTTGTTTATGCACAAACTAGTACAAGAGATAAAGAAATAAAAAGTTGTAAAAAAGGAGAAAATAAAATATGGCCAGATGGCGAGGACAAAGCTATAACTAACAGGAATTTATACTTTATTTATAATCACAAGAATTCACCTGAGTGGTTCTCTAAAAAACAAGTTCATGATTTACTAATTAATTCAGCAAAATCTTGGTCAAAATGTGGTATTAAAATAAATGTTTTAACAAAACCTAAATTAAAAAAAACTCAAAATGTTATTCCATTGCAGTGGAATAATGAAGAAAGTAGAGGAAATTTTGCTGCTGCAAATTTAACAGACAATACCCTTTCATTAGCCCCATATTTTTTTCGGTTATTAAAAGAAAGAAACCCTAAACATGATTCATCACAAACTTTACAAATGGCTATTTCTCACGAAATGGGACATTTTCTTGGACTTCGAGCTCACTCAAAAAGATGTGTTGATGTAATGTCTTACTATACCTTTGGTGATAACCAAGAATGCATAAGTAGAGATAAAAGCAAATTTAATTTGTACCCTGAATACAGATATGAATTACCTACTGCTTGTGATATTAAGAGATGTAAAGTCGTAAATAATATAAAATAAAAAATATAATACTATTTTTTTAATTCAAAATTAATAATTAAGGTTTTTTAAATGTCAATAATTACGAATATAGAAGATTTAAGAGTACTAGCAGAAAAAAGAGTTCCTAGAATGTTTTATGATTATGCTGATAGTGGAAGTTGGACAGAAAGCACTTATAAAGCAAATGAGTCAGATTTTAAAGGAATTAAGTTTCGACAAAGGGTTGCAGTAGATATGTCTAATAGAAATACAAATTCCAAAATGATCGGTGAACCAGTAAAAATGCCAGTAGCAATTGCACCAACTGGATCAACTGGTATGCAATTTGCCGATGGTGAAATACTTGCTGCTCAAGCTGCAAAAAAATTTGGCATTCCATTCTCACTTTCTACAATGAGTATTTGTTCAATAGAAACAGTCGCAAAAAGTTTAAATTATCATCCATTTTGGTTTCAACTTTATGTTCTTAAAGATCGAAAATTTGTTGAAAATCTAATTGATCGAGCAAAAGAAGCTAAATGTTCAGCATTAATTTTAACCTTAGATCTTCAAATTATTGGTCAGAGACATAAAGATGTTAAAAATGGTTTATCCGCTCCACCTAAACTAACATTTCCTAACATTATAAATATGATGACTAAACCAAAGTGGTGCATGAATATGTTAAAAACAAAAAACCGTCAATTTGGAAATATTGTTGGTCATGTAAAAGGTGTTGAAGATATGAGTTCTCTTGCAGAATGGACATCAAAACAATTTGACCCAACACTGAATTGGAATGATGTTGAGTGGATAAAAAAGAAATGGGGAGGAAAATTAATACTTAAAGGTATTCAAGATATTGATGATGCTCAAATTGCAGTTGATGTTGGTGCAGATGCACTGATAGTTTCAAATCATGGAGGACGACAATTAGATGGAGCCGAATCAAGTATCAAATCTCTACCTAATATTATTAATAAAGTTGGGTCAAAAATAGAAGTCCATATGGATGGTGGAATTAGAAGTGGACAAGATGTTTTAAAAGCTTTAGCTCTTGGGGCAAAAGGCACATATATCGGGAGATCTTTTTTATATGGGCTTGGTGCATTAGGTGAAAATGGAGTCACTAAAGCTCTAGAAATAATTCATAAAGAGCTGGATCTTACTATGGCTTTTTGTGGTAAAACCTCAATCTCTCAGGTAAATAAAGAAATTCTTCTTTCCAATTCATTCTAAATTAATTAATTTATTTTTTTCCATGTTGAAGCTATCCATTTTTGTTCATCTTTTGGTAAATTTTTAGGGCGAAAAAAATGATTAATTTTTTTAAAGCCTTTTTTTTGCATAATTTTCAACCAAAGGTCTAAGTTATAATAAGATCCATACCGATTAGAACTCCAACCTTCATAATTTAATCCTTTTGGATTAGAGCAAAAAAAAACTCCCTCATATTTAAGTGAATTATAAATATGACTTAAAACATCATTTAGACATTGACTTGGAATATGAAAAATAGATGCATTAGCAAAAATACCATCAAATTTTTTTTTCGGAAGTTTTAAGTTTAAGAAATCTTGGTGCCATACCTCACATTGACTAAATTTTTTAGCCATTTCAACAAATTTTATACTACCGTCAAGTCCTATCGCCTGATGGCCCATCTGTTTGAAAGTTTTTAAATCTCTCCCAGGTCCACATCCAAAGTCTAATATTTTAAATGGTGGTTTGCTTTTTATTGATGATAATAGAGAGTCGATATTTTGACTAACATCATGATCTTTTGTGCCAGAGAAATAACCACTTGCATTATCATCATAATGACTAATAGTTTTTTTTGATATTTGGTTTAACTGTTTCTTAGTATAAATTTCTTGGAACATAAATACTTTTTCTAACAAAACTCATTTTATAAACTTTAATAAACTAAAAAATAAATCTAAAAGCAAGAAAAACAATTTGCAATTGAAAGTTTCTTCGATTTATAAAGAATAAAACTAACTCAAGTCAGTAAAGTATAACTTAAAATTTTCTTTGAAAACTAAAAAAAATTAATATTTTCACATTACTTTTGATACTAAAGATATTATTGAGGCAGTCAATAAAGAAACAACTGTTCCACTAATTATTGAATATGGAGCCATTTTTAAAAACTCAATTTTTCTTTCAGGAATTAAGATGTTTAATCCACCAACTAAAATACCTAAGCTTCCCAAATTTGCAAATCCACATAAGGCATAAAGCATAATTTGTTTTGACTGCTCAGATAAAGAGTTTTCAACATTTTTAAGTTGAATAAATGCAATTACCTCATTTAAAATTAATTTTGTTCCAAGTAATGATCCTGCTGTTATACACTCCTTCCAGGGTATTCCTATGAGCCATGCTACTGGAGAAAACATCAAACCAAATATTAGCTCTAAAGAAATTACTTTATCAAAAAAAATCATACTACTTAAAGCTAAATTTATTAATGAAACTAAAGAAATTAAAACTAATAACATTGCACCTATATTTAATGCTAGCTGAAGACCATCTTTAGTTCCTTGAGATAGTGCATCCATTGTAGAAGTATACGAAAAAAATAAATCTGATTTATCTTCATTAATTTTATTTTTTGAATGATAATTATCTGGAATAATTATTCTTGAAACATAAATTGCTCCGATTATATTTAAAATAGAAGCACTAATGATGTGACCTACAATTCCAGGAATTAAATCACTAAGAATTGTAAAATAAAGTATCATGACAGTACCAGCGGCAGTAGACATTCCAAGTGTCATAAGAGAAAAAAATTCAGATCTTGATAACTTTTTTAAATAAGCTCGAATTAAAATCGGTGTTTCAATCATTCCTAAAAATAAACTTGCTGCAGCCGCCAACCCAAGTGGGCCACTTAATTTAAAAAACTTTTGTAGAAAAGTTCCAAAAAAATCTATTATTACTATTAATATTTTCCAGTGCCACATTAAAGCTACGATTGCGCTAAAAACTATTACTTGAGGAAGTACCCTAAAAGCAAATAAATATAGTTTTGTATTTGAAATAGATTCATATGGCTGTTCTCCCCCTCCCAAAAAACCGAAAAGAAAAGTTGAACCTTTTGTAGTTGCAAAGTCTAATGCAGATATTAAAACATTAAAGGATAAAAAAAAACTTGTAATAACCGGTAATTTTAAAAAAAATAATGCTAATATTACTTGCAAAAAAATACCTATTGAAATCAATTTTAAAGATACTAATTTACGATTTTCACTTATAATCCAGCAAAAAAAAAGCAAAAAAAGAATCCCAAATATAGCTTGCATATGCTTTCCAACTAAAAATATTCAGTAAAAACTTAAAAGAAATTTTTAAAAGTTTTATGAATTTCATTTGCTAATACTTCTGGTTGTTCCATTGCGGCAAAATGCCCACCTCTTTCTGCAATAGACCATCTAACTATATTAGAAAAATAATTTTCAGCTAATGACCTAGGCGGTCTAAGAATTTCGAATGGAAACTCACAGTAACCAATCGGTACATTAATTCTTTTTTTATCAGGTATCGGCCAAGAACCATGAATTCTTGAATAGTATGGCCAAAAGGAAGAACCAATAGCTTGAGTAAACCAATACAAAGAAACATTAGATAATAATTGATCTTTACTAAAAGTAGAGTAAATATTTCCTCCACAATCAGACCAAGAATAAAATTTTTCACATATCCATGCAGCAAGACCAGCAGGAGAATCATTTAACGAATATGAAAGTGTTTGAGGGCGAGTACCCTGAATAAACTGATAACCTGATTCTTCTTTAAGAAAATTCTTAAGAGATTTTTCATATATTGCTTCCTCTTCAGAAAGTTTCTTTGGAAATAATTTTTTATCTCGTCTAAGCGGCATATAATTAATATGAGTAGCATAAAGACTTTCCGGATATGAATATGCTAATCTTTGACAAATAAAAGCACCCCAATCACCACCCTGAGCAAAAAATTTTTTAAAGCCAAGAATTTCACACATCAAAGTATGAAGACAATCACTAATTTCTTCAACAGAAAATCTTTTTTGATTTGGCAAAAAAGACAATCCAAATCCTGGTAAGGACGGAATTATTAAGGAAAAAGAATCAAAAATTTTACCATCAATATTTTGAGGATTTGTAAGAAAGGGGATTAAATCTAAGAATTCAAAAATTGAACCAGGCCAACCATGAAGAAGCAAAAGAGGTCTAGGATTATTTTTACAATTGTTAATTATTATAAAATGTAAATCAATATCATGTATAGAAACTTTATATTGCTCATATTGATTTAAGTATTCTTCTTGTTTTCGCCAATTAAAATCCTTCATCCAATAATCAACTAAATTTTTAAGCCATTCTAAATTAGTACCATACTTCCAATCGTTTCTTTTTGTTTGATCTATTGGCTCATCAGGAAATCTTGTCAGGGATAGTCTATTTTTCAAATCTATAATTATTTGATCAGAAATTTCTAAACTAAAAGACCTTAGTTTTTTTTTGTATGAAAGCATGTATAAAAAATCAACAACCAGGAGTACCTAAATGTAAATTATGACATCTTTTTTCTTTTAGACGACCATAACTATTAAATTTTGATGAATTTTCTATAATTTTTTTATTTTCATTAATAATCATCCTCTGTTCATCAATAATTTTTTGAGACATTTTGTCCGATTCGCGAAATTTATCAAAATTTCTACTAAATGTTTGATAATCTCTATCGAATTCAGAAATTGCAGAAGGATAGTCAGTCAAGCCTCCTAAACATCCTGAAATTGAGCAGTTTGCCAATACATTATTAGAAAGCAATACAAGAAATAAAATTAACAATTGCATCTTAAATAATAATTGAAATTCTTAAAAGTTTATTATAAATTTAACAGTAACTAGAGTATAGTATTATTGATTATATATTGTTTACCAATTAAAAAAAAATTTATTTATTTCTTTTAACTATTAATGAATAATTCAGATTATCATTTTCAAATTGATCTTGAACGTCTTATCAAAAAAGGAATGAAAATTTATGATCCACATTCTTTTCAAGCTTTAAAAGAAGAAGACAGATTTTTTCTAAGCGGAAATGATAGATTATTTTATGCTCTTTACGCCACAAGAAATTTAAAACATACAATATTTTCGTCCAATGAAATTATTTCAAAAATTGGCTTTCAGGTAAATACTGCTCATGTAATTATTTCAGGAAAAATGAATGCATTTGATGGAAAAAATAATTTTAAATTGGGAGCAGGTAGTGTTATTGGTTTATGTGAGGGAATAGCAGGATTTAATCATTATTTTACTGTTACAGCTGAAGAACCTGTTCACACACACGAAATACCTTTTCAAAATGAGGAATATTCACTTTTTGAAATTAATCAAGGGATAAAAGGTATTTTTCGTTCAATTATTTCTAGAACTTTATCTACTAACAAAGTAATTGAAAAACTAAAAGATTCTGATCCAAAAAATATTGACGAACAAAATATTTTAAACTTTGACTCCAAGTTATTTAAAGAAAATTATTATAAAAATAATGAAAAATTATTTTCTTTTGGTGAAATTGCAGACAACCTACATTATATTACTTCTGGTAAAGTCGCATTATTTATGGAAAATGAATCAAAACCTTTTGTCGAACTTAACGAAGGAGAAATAATTGGTGAAATGTGTTTTTTGGAATTTGGCAGAAGAACTATGACATCCATATCAATTGGAGAAGTTAATACTTTATCACTTTCAGGAACTAATTTAAAAAAATTACTGATAAACCATTCATTAGGTATTGAAATAATTTTTGAGGCTATGCTTTTACAAATGCACATGATGAATACTTTAAGAGCATCAGTGAAATAGTTTTCTTTAAAGTCCAGTATAAATTTGAAATTTTCTCATTTTTTCTATTTGTTTATTTATATCAGCGTTTGGGTCACCATCGTAAGTTGATGGTATAAAAGTTAATACATTATCTGGTCTTAACATAGCAGCAGTAAAAGAAAATTGGCTATTAGAGCAAATTAAAATATTACTCAATCTCATTAATCCGTGAGATGTTGCAGCCGAGCCTCCAATGGCATATCGGGTATTTAAATTTAGGTTAGAAATTTTTTCTTTAAACTCTACATTTAAGTCAGAATCAGTAAGTATAAGTATGTTTGAAATTAACTTCGAAATAGCTTTTATTATTTTGAAAAAATCAAAATCACTAATTAAATATGATGCTACTTTTAAATAATCGCCTCTTCTAATATGAATACATGCAAACGATTCATCATTAAATAACTCCTTTTTAAAATTTTTAACATGATCAAAAATCATAAATTTTGATTTAATATCGTTATCAGAAAATCCTAAAAGAGCATATTCACTCTTTTTTTTTCCATCATGTAAAGTTTCTTTTTCTGTGCCATTAATATTAAAAGAATTTTGAAAGATACCGAGCTCATCAAGCTGCCATGGATGAAAGGTTTCTTTACCAGTGTAGTTCATTCCCATTTTTTCATATTTTTCAATTTTATCTGGTAGGTCAAAATAGTCGAAATTAGCTTTGACATTTATTTTTTTTTTTGAAAGATACATATATGCAGCAGTGCTTAATAACTGTGCTCCAAATCCTCCTGTAAATGTTATTGATATCATAATTTCAAATTTACTTTGGAAATCACTTTATACATAATTTTCTAATTCTTTTAATGTAACAATTTTTAGGGCCTCAATATTTGTACTTTCCAAAATAACTTTAGGAGCTACCCCAGCAATTAATGCCTCTTTCCAACGAGATGCACATAAACACCATCTGTTACCTGGTTTAAGACCTGGGAATCTAAATTCTAAGTTTGGTGTAATAAGATCATTCCCTCTTGAAAAAGAATATTCTAGAAAATTTTTCGATAGCTTTGCGCAAATTACATGAAAACCATGATCATGTCCACCTGTATTACAGCAACCATCCCTAAAAAATCCTGTTAGAGGATCATAAGAGCAAGGCTTTATTTCAGCACCAAACACATTTAAATTATTCATAAAAAAAAATCTTAAAATTAGTATATTATAAAGTAGATTATTATTTAACAAAAATAAATTTTTAATGACTCAACCTTATTTTTTTAAGTAAAGTTCCGAATGCACATGAATTCTAAAATATGAAAATAGCAATTATAGGGGCAGGTATTGCTGGTTTAAGGTGTGCTCAGATTCTTCAACTTCATGGAATAAATGTAAGTATATTTGAAAAAAGTAAAAGACCAAGCGGAAGAATAAGTACAAAATTTATGGACGATTGGTATTGCGATCATGGAGCACAATATTTTACAGCCAAAACTTTGATCTTTTTAAAAGAAATTGACATTTGGAAACAAAATAAAATTATAGACATATGGAATCCCAAAATATATGTATATGAAAATGATATTTTTGAAAATAAGTCCTCACCTATTAATAGATATGTAGGTGTACCATCAATGTCAGAAATTGGTAAATTTATGGCAAAAAATCTAAATATTCATTATTCTAAGTTAATAAATAAAATAGAAAAAAAAAGTGAAGGTTGGATTTTACATTTTAATGAATCAAAAACTTGTGACAGTTTTAATTGGGTTATTATGGCAATACCTGCACCTCAAGCATACCCACTTATAAAAAACTATACTTATGAAATTGAGCCACTCATGGTACAAGCAAATATGAAAGGTTGTTGGACAATGATGATAAAATTTAATAATAGTCAAAATATAAATTATGATGCTGCATTTATAAATCAGGGACCAATAAGTTGGTTAGCTAATAACAAATCAAAACCAAATCGAGAAAATTTTGATATTTGGACTATTAATACTAATTCGAATTGGAGTCAAAAAAATATAAATCTAAAACCATTCTTTGTTAAGAAAAAAATAATTAAAAGTTTAAAAGAATTTGGCTTTACATTTGAAAATTATGACTACAAAATTCATAGATGGTTATACGCATTGAGTAATAAAAAAGTTTTGAAAGGCTCAATACTTAATGAATCGAAAAAAATCGGAATTTGTGGGGACTGGCTTAATGGAGGAAGAGTAGAAGGAGCTTGGTTAAGCGGAAATGAACTAGCATTTAAATTATTAGATAAAATTAACAAATAAAAAAAGGTCACAAATAAATGTGACCTTCAAATATTATCCTAATTCTTTTTCTTCTTCAAAAAGCTTAGATTTAATATTAATTGGAATATTTTTCAATTTTTTTTCATCTGGAATTATGTTTTCAAGATCTATTGATAAGATTCCATCTTCATAATTTGCAGATTTTACTAATATAGTTTCGGATAAATTAAATTGATGTCTGAAATTTTTTGTTTTTATTCCTTGAAACAAAAATTCAACATTACGATCTTTACTAGTTTTTCCCTCAATATAGAGTTTATTATCTTTAGATGAAACACTTAAATCCTTTTTATTAAATCCAAGTAAAGCAATTTCTATTAAATAAGAATTATCTGAAACCTTAATAAGATTATATGGTGGATAATTGTTATCCTTAATATCATTTTCTAACACAATATCATCTAAATTTCCAAGTAATTTATCTAAATTATAAGTACCTAAAAACAAATTTTTTTCATTTAAATAATTCATAAGCTCCCCCTGTAATTTTCAAAAATTTAATTGAATAATAGTTATATATGAACAAAATTTATTATTTCAAGTAATTTTTTCAATTAAATAATTGAAAGTGGATTTTTCTTGTTAGGAGGAGTAAATAGTAAGTTCAAATAAGTAAGATCAGACTTTTTAAAATCTACTTTTAAAGCATTAAAGTTTTCATAAATATGTTCTTTTTTTGAGGATTTTGGAATTGAAACTACATTTTTATTTCTTATTGACCAAGCAAGAGCAATTTGACCTGCGGTAAAACCAGAATCTAAAGCAAATGCAGTCAATTTTTTATGATTATTTAAATTTCCTGATTCTAAAGGTGTATAAGCCATAACAGATATTCCATTTTGATCCATAAATGGAATTAAACTATATTCAGAATTCCTAGCATTCAAACTATAGTGGATTTGATTTGATTTACATGAATCATTTAAACCCATTTTTAATTCAGTATTTAACCATTTTTTTAAAGGTTCTATATCAAAATTACTAACACCCCAAGATAGTATTTTACCCATTTCTTTTAATTTAACGAATCCTTCAAGTGTTTCTTCAAATGAAAAATTTCCTTGCCAATGTAGCAAATATTGATCAAGATAATCTAAATTAAGCCTTCTTAGACTATCCTCACACGATTTAACGACACCATAACTAGAAGCGTTAGAGGGTAAAACTTTAGATACAACAGCTAAGTTTTCTCTTTGATTGAATCCAAAATTTTTTATCGCTTTTCCAACCACCTTCTCAGAATTTCCATCTGCATACAACTCAGCAGTATCAATAATACGATAACCTATTTCTAAAGCAAAAATAATTGCATCAACTTCTGATGATTGATTAGCAGATTTTTCGCCAATTCTCCATGTTCCAATCCCAATTTGTGGCTTGTTAAAAAAAAAAACTTGATTTAATAGTCATAGTTATAACTTATAATATAATAAAATCTAATATCAGAAAAGATCAAATAAATGATTGCATTTATCATAAAAAAAATTTTTAAACATATTTTTTTTTCGTTAATTAATAAAAATATTTTTAGAATATTATCGAAAGTAAAACAATTAGTGATTAACTATTTTTTTAAAAAAAATAAGTCTTAATTATAAATATTTTTATCAGTTACTTGTTGCACATTTTTTACATAAACAACTTTTAGCGTCTGCAGGAAGATTAGCTAAGAATTCGGAATTAAAGTCTATATCCTCACACCAACATCTACCTTGTTTTATTCCGGTTTTTTTTTCTTTTTCCATAAAGCACCCATTAACTTTTTTACAAACAGGACATAACTCAAGATTTATAGTTTTGAATCTATTTTTCATTAAGTAAATGAGTGCATATATTTTTTTAAAAGAATGCTCTTATCCCTAAAACAATACTCCTACCTCTTTGAGGAATATAGTCTTTTAAAAGTGAAGTTGACAAACGAATTTCTTCATCAAGTAAATTTTTAATGCTTAAGAAGTAAGTTAAGTTCGTATTTCGAAAATTTTGGTATCGAGATAAATTTAAGTCAACTTTTGTATAAGAAGGTGTTTCGTTTTCTTCAGAAACAGTTGCAAGTCTTCTATGAGCTTGAGCAAAAACTGAATTTAAAGAAAATCTCCATTCTTGATCTGAATAACCAAAACTTGCTCCAAACCTATTTGCTGGCTGCAACGGAAGATTTCCTAAATTTGTTAAAGTGCCTTTGGTTTTATCAAAAAATATTCTACTGAACCATCCAGGATTATTAAGATTAAAGGAAATTTCACCCTCATAACCTTTTAAGGTAGCATCTCCTTGTCTAAAAAATCTATCTCCTACTTCATCATCGTTTAAATTAGTTCCTGGTATTTCACCGTAAACAAAATTATCAATACTATTATTATAAATATTAAACTTCCATTTCAATTTATCGGATGATGTAGTTTGGATTGTAAAATCAAGATTATTTGACTTTTCCTTTTTTAAGTTTTCATCCCCAATATCATATGTTTCTGTTGGATGATGTTTGCCATTAAAATAAAGTTCTTCGATGGATGGAGCTCTTTGTGCAACAGTATAAGTAAAACCAATTCCTAAATCATCAACGAAATTATATAATGCCCCAGCTGAATACGAAGCAAGATTAAAATCACGCTCTAATTTACCTGTTGGTTTTCTATTTACATTTTCGAGTCTACTACCAACATTTAATCTTAGATTTCCAAATCTTTTTTCCTCTACCAAAAAGGCTGCAAAAGAATCTGATTTCGTAAAAGGAACAGAAGTTTCTTCGTCTGGATCTTCAAGACTTTTTACTTCATACTCAGAGTAAAAAGCATGAATACCAAATTTTCCATTCCATCCACTCATTTCATTGTGTTTAAATTCTACTCGTGATTCAGTAGTATCATTTAAATATCTTGCATGAGCCTCAACACCATCTTCTAGTTCATCATGTTCATAATCACTTTGCATAATTTTGATTAACATCGACTTTATTCCATTAAATGGATTATTAATCAAACTTTCAAAATCAAGCTTAGTACTCATCATATCAATAATAGATACTTCATCAGCTCCGTGAACGCCATAGCTTTTATCAAACTGACTAACTGACGCCCCAAAATATCCCCAATCTTTATGAAAAGTTGCTCCAAAACCGTTGGATCTTTCCTCAAAACCTGAGAAAGTAAGTCTTTTAAAATCATTAAGATCCAATTCATCTGCAAAAGAAGAAGCACTATTACCAGGAATTTTATAATCACCCATACTGATGTAACTTGTATCATAATGAACACTTACATTTCCTTTAGTACCATTTCCAGATAAATAAAAACCAGATCCATTATCAACAGAACTATATCGAGCTTCAAGATCATAAGTTGGCATAGACTGTTTGATTTTTGGAATGCGATTATTTATAACATTAACTAAACCACCAATTATTCCTGATCCATATAGGAGAGACGAAGGACCTCTTAAGATTTCTATTTGGCTTGCAGAATTGTAGCTAAAACCAACACCGTGGTCATCAGAGGAGGAAGCAACATCACCTATGCCCATTCCATTCTGTAAAATCATAATTCTAGGTCCGCCTAAACCTCTAATTACAGGTGTTCCACAGCCAGCACAAAAACCTGATGAAGACACACCTAATTCATAGTTTAAAGTGTCACCCAAAGAGGTTTCAATTTTCTCACTTAATTCTTCACCATATAATACTTTTGCCGGTGAAAGAATTACTGATGTTTCATCTGATTCAAATGGATCTGAGTTAACAATTACCGAAGGTAAATCTTTTGTATCTTGAGCTTTTGAATAGCAGATCAAACTAAAAAATAAAAATAAAGCAACAAGATACCGAGAAAAAAATTTCTCTGTAAACATATTAATCTCCAAAAAATATATTACAAAAATAAAACTATAAGTTTAAAAAGTATATTTTAAGAAAATTTTATAGGAGGAGCTCTAGGAAAATAAAAATATGATTTTTTAATTAATCGTAAATTGTCTGAATAAAAAAAACTTTTACTAAATTCAAGAAAATCGTCAATTAATTTGAAAGGTGTACTTTTAACAAAAATTCCAAGCAACCCCTCATCAAATAATAAACAAGTATCAGAATCAGATTCATGGTCAAAAATACTTAATTTTGAATGTTTATGAGATAACTCTTCAATTTTAAAATCAAAGTGAATTACGGCATGAAATAAACCGATTATTTGTACAAAAAATAGACAAGCTAGTATATTTATTGAAAACAGTTTCATACTAGTAATGTATTTAATATTTCTTCTAATATTAGACATATCAGGAATATTATGTAAAATTTATATAATGGTCAAGAATGCGTCAAATAAACGACAGTCAGCTTATTTATTTGTATATGGAACACTCAAGAAAAATGCAAAAGGCAGTTTCGCAAAATATTTCAAAAAAAAAGCTAAATTCATAAAAAAAACACATTGGAATGGAAGGCTTTATCTAATAGATTATTATCCAGGAGCAGTTCCTACAAATAATAATTTTTATAAAATTAAGGGAGAACTATGGAAAGTAAAAAGATCATTATTAGTTAAAATTGACGAATATGAAGAGTGTAATGATAATATACTAGTCTATAACGAGTACAAAAGAATTATTCAAAAATTCCAAACAGGAAAGAAAATTTACTATGCTTGGATTTATATTTATTTAAAAAATACGTCTAATTTTAAAGAAATTAAAAATGGTAATTTTAAAAATAATCTTTTATGAATTGATTTAATAATCTTAATATTGAAAGTCATAGAAATATTAAATGAGAAAGACAGTGTGTATTTACGTTGGCGCAAATGTCGGTTTGTCTGTTTCAAATCTAGCACCTCACTTTGATGAATTACATATTTTTGAGCCTGACCCAGAAATTTTTGCTAATTTATTAAAAAATTTGAAGAGTTTTACTAATATTTTTTTTAATAATGTGGCCTGCTCACACTCTAAAGGCACAGAAAAACTTTATATTTACGAAAACAGAGTTTCAACTTCTTTAGGCCAAGCAAATACAGATTTTTACCCAAATTTAGGTAAACCGATTAAGTCAATTTTAATTGAAACAATTAATCTACTTGATTATATTTTAGACAAAAAATTGGAGAAAATTGATTTACTTGTAACAGATGCTCAAGGAGCAGATTTATCAATTTTAAATACTCTTAAACCTTTAATAATTAATTCAAAGATTAACCAAATAATGTCAGAGACTCATGGTCATGTTGAACCACAATATAAAGAGTTTAATAATGAATTTAAAGGTTTTGAAAACCTATTAAAAAAGAATTATCATTTACAAAGTTTTTCACTTGATGGAAATCCTGTAATTGAAATTCCTGAAACAGCTCCAGAATTTGATACTATGTGGATACTTAAAACAATCAATCTTGATCAAATGTCAACTAATAATGATTTAAGTTTTTTTCTTGCACCTAACTACGAAAAAAAAGAACTAGCTATCTGTAAAAATTATTCATTTTGGGAGAAGCATAATCAAAAGTAATATAAAAAATTTGTTAAATGAAGCTTTTACTCTACATAAGAATAAAAATTATTCTGAAGCAAAATCAATTTATCAATTAATAATTAATACAAACCCCAATTATTTTGAAGCAATATCTTTATTAGGAAACATTGAATTAATTGAAAAAAATTATGACATTGCAATAAAATTATTTAATAATGCACTAATACTAAATCCAAAATCTGTGACAAATCATTTTAATAAAGGTGTTGCTCTACTAGAGAAGAGTCACTTTGAACAATCAATATTAAATTTCAATAAAGCACTAGATTTAAACCCAAACATAATTGAAGTCTACATAAACCTTAGTATTGCTCTTAAGCAATTAAATAAACTCGAAGAAGCATTAGATAATTTGAATAAGGCTGTCAAAATTAATCCAAAGTTGCCAATAATATATTTTAATAGAGGTATAATATTTGATACATTAGGAAATTTTGAACTTGCATTAAATGATTTTTTTTATGCCATTAAATTAAATCCAAATTATTTTGAAGCATTTAATAATATTGGAAATATTTATCTTAAACAAAAAAGATATCTTGATGCTTTATCAAATTTTGATAAAGCTATTAGTTTAGATTTAAAGATTGCAGAAGCATATTATAATAAAGGTATAACTTTATATAGGCTTGAAGAATTTAGTCATGCATTATTTAATTTTGATAAATCTATCCAATTAGAAAAAAATCATGCAAATGCACATCATTATCGTGGAAAAATTTTTCATAAATTAGGGAACTTTGATTCTGCAATTATAAATTACAAACAGGCAATAAATTTAAATACAAATTTAAAAGAATATTATATTAGTCTTGGAAATCTTTACTCTGATGATAATAACTTAAATCAAGCATTAAGTTATTATTATAAAGCATTAAAAATAGATAAAAATACTCCTGAATGCTATTATAATATTGGCATACTTTATAAAAAATTAAATCAGTTTCAGCTGGCTATTGAAAACTTTAGTATTGCTATTAAACATAATCAAGATTATGCAGAAGCATATAATAATCGAGGTACAGCTTTTAAAGAAATTAAACTTTTAAAATTTGCTTTAAAAGATTTTGAAAAATCAATTTCCTTAAAATCAGATAATGCAAAATATGTTTTTAATAAAAGTTTAACCTTGCTTCTTAATGGCAATTATGAAGAAGGATTAAAGCTTTATGAATATCGTTGGAAAATTTCTGAAACTAGAAAATACCTACGTAAATTTGATAAGCCTTTATGGCTTGGCAAAGAATCACTTTTTAAGAAAAAAATATTTATTTACTACGAACAGGGATTAGGAGACACAATACAGTTTATAAGATATATAAAATTTCTCAAAGAAAAAGGTGCTGAAACTATTTTAGAAATTCAAAAAGAGCTTTTACCTGTCTTAAGAAAAGTTGATGGCATTGATAAATTTAAAGATCATGACGAATCAATTCCTGATTTTGACTACCAATGTCCCTTACTAAGTTTACCATTAGCTTTAAATACAACATTTAACAACATTCCCAATAAAACTCCTTATTTACATATAAATGAAATATATATTAAAAAATGGGAAAAAAAACTTAAACAAGATAAATTCAATATTGCTATTTCATGGCAAGGAAGTTCTGGCTTTAAAGATAAATCTTTTCCTGTTGAAATGTTTTTAGGAATTTCAAAAATCCCTAAAGTTCAATTAATTAATATTCAAAAACATTTTGATATTGAAAAATTACGAACTTTATCTGAAAGTTTAAACTTGGAAAATTATGATGATAGTTTTGACGAAAAAGATAATTCCTTCATTGATTCTGCGGCTATAATGAAATGTGTTGATTTAGTAATAACTAATGATTCAGCTTTATGTCATCTCTCGGGAGCTCTAAATGTTAAAACATGGGTAGTTTTACAATTTGTCCCAGATTGGAGATGGATGTTAAATAAATCTAAGACTCCTTGGTATCCAAATCACAAACTATACAGACAAAAAAAATTGGCAACTGGACAACAGTTTTCAAGGAGATTGAGAAAGATTTAAAAGAAATTATAAATTTAAAAAAATGAAAAAAAAAAGTCGCACTGCAAAAATCCCAATATCTTGGGGTGAATTAATTGATAAAATAACCATTTTAGAAATAAAAAAAAATAAGATTCTTGCTCTAAATGCTCAAAAAAATATCATTAAAGAATTAAAAAGATTAAAATTAGAATTAAAAAAAAATAATAATTTTCTAAAAATTTCAAAAAATCTCAAACCCAAACTTTTGAAAATTAATTTAAAACTTTGGAATGCTGAGGATAAAATAAGAATTAAAGAAATTAAAAAAGAATTTGACTTTGAATTTATTGAACTTGCTAGAAGTATTTATAAAAATAATGATAAAAGATCGAAACTTAAATCAAAAATTAATAAATTTTTAAATTCTGATTTAAAAGAAGAAAAGAGTTATCAATAAAATATAAATTATTTAAATAAAATCTTTTCTACATCTATCAACACATCAAACTCTTCTCCAAAAGCTACTACAGCAATTGTAGTAATTTTTTCGGGATTAACATTTTTACTTAAAGTCCAGCCTGATCTTTTAAATTCAGAAAATAATAGATATATTTCTTTCCAGTCATTATTAACTGTAAAACTTGCTTGGTAATATTGCCAAGGTAACATTTTTGGAGTTCTTAGATGAATATAATATTTTTTGTTATTTCCCCGTACTTTTAATTTAATTCCTTTAGAAGATTTTGTAAGTTTATTATCTAAATTTCTTCTAAACTGTATGAATCCACCGTTATTTTCAAGACTTACATTACCAGTCATTCGAATATAAAAGTCATCATTTTTTTTTAATTTGATATTACCTTTGGATATACCACCCATTACCTCATCACTAACAAATTCCCATTTTTTAAAAGACTCTTCACTTATGTCGTTATTTAAAAAGCCATCAGCAAAAGAATTAGACATTAAAATAATAAATATTGAAAAAAATCTCATTTAACTTTATAAAATATTCAAAAAAACCAATTTAATTTAGCTTCAATATAATCATCATTCATTATATATCTTAAAGGATCAAACTCTGGAATATTCAAAAAAAATCTTCCGTTAATTTCTACTTTTAAAAAATCATTTAATCTTCTTTCAGCTTCTAAATTCATAAATCCGGCATTAGTTTTATGATCCCAAGAGCCCCCAAATAAAAGTGATGAATCGAAGACATCATTCTTTCTCCATCGAAAGCCAATAAAAATATCATTATCTGCAAAAGTTTGCGGGGCAAGCACCGGATCTCTATTGTCGTAAAGATATTCTACCAACAAACCTAAATCAGAAATGCCACCTTGAACTCCATAAAAAGTATATTCAAAACCCCAGACAAAAGCGTAAAATCTGTCACCATGACCTGCTCTAGAAATTAATTCAGCTTTCCATAAAGCATTATTGGTTGTCAGCTGCATTTCTAAACCTGATTGAATGATTTTGTCATAAAATGGAACAAGTTTAATTTTTTCTTGATTATTTTTTTTTAATAATCTTGGTTCTCGACTTGTTCCATTAAAATGAGATAAAGCTATATCAAGATTATTAAAGGTCATCGTTACTCTTGTAGCCCAATCAATATTTCTGTATTTTTTTGATGATTCATAAAGTGAATTATCAATATCATATTCTACCGGACCACTTAATCTCACGTTTTTTGATGAGAAGGTTCTTTCTCTAAATCCAGGAAGTATAAAAAAACTTAAAATTCCAAATTTTTGATCAAGATTAAGATTAATCATCGGTTGCCCCAATTTTTTTTCTCGATTAATATCTTCTACTAAATCTGTTTGATTAATAATATCTACCAAGTGTAAAGATTCAGTAACACCCCAAAATACTTTATTTACACCTACTGTCAAATCCCAATTTTTACTAAAGTGATAAAAACTTAATTCTCTAATATCAAAATGTGTTCTATTATTATCATCTGAGTCTAATCTTAAAAAAGGGACTAAACTAAATCTATTAATCTTAGTAAAATCATAAACAAATTCAGGTTCTATCGAACCTGATGGAGAAAAAGATGTGGTTTTTTGAGAAACAAACATAGGTGGATATAAAAAATATCGCAAGTCAAAAGTACTTTTACCACGCACATCCCAATCTTTAGAATTTGAAACAAAAGGAATAAGAAAAAATACAGGAACTACAAAATGAAAAATTTTGATTACTGATTTATATTTGTTAGCGAACACTTTTTAATCTATTAGCTGTAAAATCTTTTTCTGTGGTACCTATCGAAAATTTATAATCTTTAAAATTTAATATTGTACTTTTTCCAGTTTGATGATTAATCATTTCTAATTTATCAGCCCGCCAATATTTATTTAAATACTGTTTATAGCCCATATAATCTAATGTTTTAAGAAGATCATTTTTTCTATCATAAAATTCTATCTTCCAAACTCTATATTCTTTTTCATCAATCCATACAACTTGTCGAGAGTAACCAGATTTTTTATCTACTGGATATCGTTCGATTATAAAATGTTTTCTTTCATTAAATAAATCACTCGAAATGTATTTATAAGTATATTTTTCAATTTCTTGTGAAGCAATATCTTCATATGCAAATTCGCTTCCCATAAATGGTCCCGATTTATTATTTGAAGATATTCGCTTCACTCTTTTTAATGCAGGCAAAAATAGCCACTGATCATCAGGTCCAGTTTTATGTGTATGTGACAAAAAAGCAGTACCTTTTACATCACGAGGATTATCAAATATTATTAATGTTTTATCGCCATCATTCAACTGCTCACGAGAGGTATTTCGCATATATCTGGTTGTTTTTTGATTATGTTTATTTTTTAAAATCATTTCAAGCTCTACATAATTATCTACAAAACCCCTATCGCGTTTATCAGCTTCAATAGCAATTTCTGTTCCTTTTTTTTCTAAATCGGTATCCGAAAAGGCACTAACATTTAAAAAAATAATTAATAAAAAAAATACTGTATTTTTCAAAATTAAAATATTCATATTTCTCCTATTTTAAATAAAATAATTTACGTGATTGCTTCTTTAGATGAAAATCTATCAAAACTCTTATCTTTTGGTAGTGACTTATCAAATTTTATTAATAAAAGAGGTAATAATAAAAAATCAGCAAACAAAGCCATTGTAATTGCAATTGATGTCATTAGTGCCATCTGAGAATTCATGGCAAAAGAAGATTGAGCTAAAACCATAAAACCAGAAATTAGAATAATTGATGTGACTGTAATTGCTACACCTACACTTGAAAAAGTATTTTTAATAGCGTCAATTGAATTCATCTTACTTTCTCTCTTAAATCTTAAGTATTTACTCAAAAAATGTATAGAGTCATCAACAACAATTCCAAGTGACATTCCTGTAACCATCGCTGCAGCCATATTTATTTCTCCAACAAATATTCCCCAAAAACCAAAAGCTAAACCTGCTGGTAGTAAATTAGGAAGCAAACTAATTAAACCAATTTTTAAACTTTTTAATGCGAAAATAATTAAAAATGAAATAATAAGTAAAGCTATAAGAGTCCCACTCAACATACTTTTAATATTTCTTTCACTTATATATGCAAACATTATTGCAGGACCAATTCCAGTAGCCTTCATATCTTGTGCATTTTTTTCTAACCATTTTTCACCTCTTTGAGTAACTTCACGTAACTCTCGAGTAGTCATATTTTTTAAAGTTACAATTATTTGAGTTGATGACTTATCAACATTTAATTGGTTATTAAGGTCTAAACCATATGGTAATGATAATTCATAAAGAAGCAAATATTGTGCCGCCAAATTTCTATTTTCAGGTAGCCTATACCATGAAGGATCATCTCCATGAAGACTTTTATTTAATCTTTGAAAAGTATCCGAAATTGAATTAACATGATCAACCTCAGGTTGCAATCTTAACCAATCGACAAATTTTTTAGTTTTGAAGAGAAATTCTGGATCACTTACACCGTTACTTTCTCCTGAAGGCAATGAATATTGTAATTGATACTGTCCAGTAAGATGAGTTGAAGTAAAGTCAGTATCGTTTCTAAAATCGGTAGTTTTATCAAAATACTTCACAAAATCTTCGTTTAAGTCATTTTTTGGAATCATTGATAAAATAATTATTACAAAAATAATAGAGAAATATAAAATAAATTTTTGTTTATTAATTACAAAATCAGCAAATTTTGACATACAAATGCTGTAAAAATCTGAATCCTGTTTTACGACTTTTAAAGGCATTAAAGATAAAAAAGCTGGAAGAAAGCCTATTGAAAAAAAGAATGCAGCCATAACACCTGCAGAAGTAATGTTACCTAAGTCGTGAAAAGGTGGGGAGTCACTTGCATTCATGGATAAAAAACCAATCCCTGTGGTTACGCTTGTTAACAAAACAGGGATAAAATTAATCCTAACACTTTCAATAATTGCTAACTTTTTTTCAATGCCTTTTCTCATTGAAGCAAAAATACTTGTCACAATATGAATAGAATCTGCTACCGCTAAAGTCATTATTATCGTAGCAGCGGCAGAAGAAGGAGGTGTCAATTTTACTCCAAACCAACCTGCCAATCCCATACCGGAAATTACAGATAATAATATTACAAAAAAAGTACCAACTGTTGCACTAATAGATCTAACTAATAAAAGCATTGTTCCAATAATTAACAAATACATTAATGGAACAAGACTAGACATATCATTCATACTAGATTCCATGAAAGAATTATTCATCATCACAACACCAGTAAGATAAACGTTAACTGGATATGATGATTCAAATTCAGAAGCTAATTTTCTAGCAGCATTTGCAACCTGAGGAACCTCATTCATGTTTTTTTCAGGCATTTGGAATGTAACATTGATGTTAGTTACAGAACTATCATCTGAAATCATAAATTTTTTTAAGGTAGGCTCACTTTGAGCTACTTTTCTAGCATTTTCTAACTTTTCTTTTGAAAAATTAATTCCATTTTCAATCAAATCCTCAACACTTAAATTGTCATTCTTTGCTGTTGTATGTTGAAAATTTGTAATAGAATCTACTCTTAAAGCGAATGGCAACAACCAAGCCTTTTCTGTAAAATTTTCAATGCCATCTACAATGTTTTGGGTAAAAATATCACCATTTTTAGATTCAATAATAAATTGAATATTATCAATTTTAGTGTATGTCTTTTGTAACTCTTCGAATGCAATTAATTGAGGATTTTCATCACTAAAGAAAACTCTATAATCTGTATTAAAAGCCAAAAACTTTCCACCATAACCTGCGATAATTGCAAAAGAAATTGAAAGCAAAATAATTAGCCATCTATATGTTAAAACTTTTTCAGCAAATAATTTTGCTAAGTCAATTTTAGGAGTCATAAGTTCATACCTTATTATATGTCGAGTCTATAATTCCAAATATTTATTATGAAAAAAAACTATTCGTTTAAAAAAATTAAATTTTTCTCATTAAAAAATTTTTTTTAACAAATTTTTTTCCAAATAATCTCATTAACACTACCCAATTCAATTTGTGTCCAAGATTGAATATTTTTATTAGAATTAATTATTTCCCCATTTCCCATTTCCCCATTGTGTACAGAAAATTGAACTAATTGATTCAACTTACTTTTACAATTTATTTTTTGAAAAGTTTTAATGGAATAAAAAGCAGTAGGATAATGTTTTTTTCTGTTTGAATTAAAATCAAATAACGACCATACGCCAATTATATTATTTTTTTTTTCTAAAGAATCAAAATCTATGTAAATATCCATTTCAGGATAACCTGAGGGCATGACTGAAGATTCTATAATTTTCCATTCAGCGAAAATATTAAATGAAATAAAAAAACAAAATAATGCCATAATGAATTTCACTATTTATCCTTAATTTAGTTACACGCAATTTTTGATAATTTTTCAATTACACTTCCATTTATGTTGGGCTTCCACTCTTCGACAGTTTTATCTTTATATACTTCTTCACCCTTACCTTTAAATTTAGAGTGTAAAGAAAAAAATAAACGTCTTGAAAAATTATTCTCACAATCGAACTGCTGCTTTTGCTTTCTAGAAATATAGCTTTTGCCTTTTACTTGCTCAATGAATTTATAATCAAACATTAACCATAAAATTGAAAATTCACCAGACCTTTTTTTTGATTCTAAATCAACAAAGTTATTAGTAATATCATTTTCTCCAACTTTTTCCCATTTTGCGTTGACAGAAAAAGTTATTAAAATAAAAATAAAGAAAAATATATATTTCATAAATTCACTTTGAGTGTAAAGTTTTAATTAATTATTAAGTCAATTAGATCATATTTTTTCCATATTTGACTTAAGTAACCATTAATCCATTTTTCCTGCATAATTAGCTTTCCTCTTTTATTGAAGTACTCACCAATTCCATTTTTTTTATTATTAGTGTAATGTCTTTTATATTTTAGACCACCACTTTCATAAAAATACTCCCATAAACCATGTCTCTGATTTTCTTTATAATTTTCTCTTGAACTAACTGAGCCAGTTTCGTAGAAAAATTCCCATAACCCATGTTTTTTTGCATCTATATAATTTTTTTTGTGAATATTTTTTCCTTTATGAGTAAATAATTCCCATAATCCATTTTTTATTCCAAATTTGTAAGATTCCTTTGCATTTAATTTTCCATTTTCAAAATAAAATTCCCACATTCCGTCTTTAATATCATCTTGATAAGATCCTCTTGAATGAATTTTGCCATTATCATAAAAAGATTCCCATAAACCATATTTTTTATCGTTTTTGAATTTTCCTTTGAAACTAAGGTTTGAATTTTCATAAAAAAATTCCCAATATCCATTTTTTTTTCCATTTAGAAAATTACCTTTTGAACTAATTTCCGTATTTTCAAAAAAAAACTCCCAGTATCCAGTTTGTTTTTCATCTTCAAAATCACCTTTTGAGATTAATATTCCATCTTTAAAAAAATTTTTCATTTAGACTAAATTTCTTTTAGAAAAAAATCATAAGAAAAGTTATTACCAACATTAGACATTATTAATCTTTCATCGAATAAAGGATCATTGATGTTTAAAGGATGGTTTATAAAATAAAGTTGTGTTACTAATTTAACACCTTTAGAAGTTGTTATTTTTACGTGAATGTGGGGAGTTCTTCCTGGATAAATGCCCGGAAATAAAGTCTCTAAAAAATATTTGCCACTTTTTGAGGTTTCTTGGTGTCCTCTGAATAAAAAATTTTCATTATCATAAATTCCCTTAGAATCACAATGCCAAAAATCTATGATTGCGTTATGAATGGGAATACATCGAGAATTCATAATTTTCCCCATTAATTTAATTTTTTTTATGTCAGAGTCTTTTTTTACAAAATTACTTATTTTTGGAGAATTTATCTTGAAAAAAGGTCCTGCTGGTTGAGTTGGTGTTTGAGTAGAGCAATTATTTTGGGCTATTATATTATTTATAAATGGGAAATTATATAATAAGCCTGCACCAAAGCTGTATTTAAATAATCTTCTACGGTATTTATCCATTTACTTAATAATTTAATTAAAACTAATCTTTCTGATTATAAATCTTTTTTTAATTTTTAATTTAAAATATTATTATAGTATTTTTTAAATTGTAATTAACTTTTTTAATTGATCATTTAAAAATTATAGATCATCTAAATATGCCTAAGATTATAATTTTTGATACTGAAACTACTGGAATTAAAGATCCAATAGTTATAGAATCAGCTTGGCTTGAATTAAAAAGTTTGAAGCCATATAAAATAACAAATTCATGGATACAGAGATTTAATCCTGGCAAATCAATAAGTTTAGGTGCCATGGCAATTCATCACATATTAGATGAAGAGCTAGAAAATTGCCAACCAAGTCATACTTTTGCACTACCCTCAGATACAGAATACCTTATTGGACATAATATTGATTTTGACTGGAAAGTTATTGGCAAACCTAACATTAAAAGAATCTGTACTTTAAGTTTGGCACGTCATGCTTGGCCAAACTTAGATAGTTATGATCAAAGTGCTTTATTATATTTTTTAGAAAGAAAATCGGCAAAAAAAATTTTAAAAGACGCTCATAACGCACTGGTTGATGTTAAAATTTGTTCAATAATTTTAAAATATCTTTGTGAATATTTTAATTTAAAAACTATAGAAAATTTGTGGTCATATTCAGAAAATGCCAGAATCCCTAAATATATGCCGTTTGGAAAACATAAAGGTATACCGATTGAAAAAGTACCTAAAAATTACATAATTTGGTTATTACAACAAAATAATATAGATCCATATTTAAAAATTGCATTTGAAAAAATAAAATGAATATTTACCATGTTTAAAAAAACTTTTGATAGAGGATATAATCATTATTTAGAAGATTGGATAGTAAATCCTCCATCTAATTTAACTTCTGGCTCCCGCTCAGGTGAAATGGAGTCTTTATTCAAAAAAAATTTTTCAAATAAACCAATTAAAGGTATAGAAGTAGGCGTTTGGAGAGCAGCAGGTTCTACGCAAATTTGGCTAAATAATTGTGCACCTAAATCTGAATTTTTCCTTATAGATCGTTGGGAACCAGATATATCAGAACTATTACTTGAAGATGTTGATTTTAACGAAATTCTTGCGTACACCTCTTTTAATTTGATATCAACTGATAATTTAATGGCTGCATTTTTAGCGATAAAAGAAATTGAAAAAAAAAGAATAAGGGATTCATTAAATATACATTTGATTCGTGCCGAATCAAATAAATTTTTAAATTCATTAGAAAGAGATTCTTTTGATTTTATATACTTAGATGGCGATCATAGGTACGAAAATATAAAAACCGATATTAAATTAGCGAAAAAACTTGTTAAAAAAGATTTTGGAATAATTTGCGGAGATGATCTAGAAAAAATACCTAATATTCAACTTTATGAAGAGTCGCTAAAATATAAAAATAGAGATTTTTTGAGAGAATCCGATAAAAATTATCATCCAGGCGTATTAGCTTCAATTTGGGAAGAATTTGGTGGCAATGTTGATATGAAAAATGGTTTTTGGTGGATTTGTTGTCATAGCGGACAATTTAAAAAGGGCTTTATAAAAGTTTAATTTTTTAAAAAAATTTTTTTAAAATTAAATAGGTACCACTTTAGTTATTTGCAATTACCACTTACGCAAGAACCTTTATTCCAGTTAGAAGACCATAATTTTTCACCTGAAAGATTATATTCTTCATGCCTACCGTGTTTTAATCCTTTTTTAAAATTTAACCTTTTTTTTGAAAAACCATTTTCAAAAAATTCCTCATAAAAACCATTTTTCTTTCCATTCAAATATTTAACAATAATTTTAGGGTTCCCATTTTCAAAAAATTCCTCATAAAAGCCTTCAAGATTATTATTTTTAAATCTCATTTTTTTTTTTACATTTCCACTTAGACTAAATTCCTCATAGGGGCCATATGCTTTTCCGTTAGCATAATTAAGTATAAATTTCAAATTACCATTTTCATAAAATTCTTTATGAAAACCATTTTTTTTTCCGTTTTTGTACAATATTTTTTTTCTTAAATCTCCACTTGTAAAATACTCTTCGTAAAACCCCTCAATTTTTCCGACTTTAAAATTAATTAATAATTTCAAATTTCCTTCAAAATCGTAATTTTTATAAGATCCATGAAGAACACCTTTAACAAAATTTGCCTCTAGTTCAGTATTCCCATTATCATAATATTTAATCCAATTACCAATACGTAAACCTTTTTTAATTTGTCCTTTACATTTACCTTTTACTTTTCCACTGAATAGACTTTTTTTTGATTTCAAATAAAACAAATTTTTTTCTTTTTCTAAATCTTTACAAAAAACAATTGAAGCCAAGGAATTAAATCCTAATAAAGAAAAAACAAAAAATATAAATATTTTTATCATATGCGTCAATTATTATAGTAAAAATCCACGTAACAAATAAGATAGCTCATCATTTAGCAAATTTTCATCAAAATTTTTTCTCGAAATTTTATCTTTATTACCCTTATTAATATTATATCCCCCATTCAACCAAATACCATACCTCCACCAACAAGCAAACCTTGAAGTACTTTGAGGAATTGTTCCATTATGTAATGCAGCAGTATCACATATGACTAAAGTTCCTTTTTTACCCTCTATAGATATTTGGTTATGCGTATATATTCTTCTATGACTACGAGGATAAAATTGAACTGCTCCAGAATTAGAATCTACATCTGTTAAATAAAGAAAACAAACCAAAAACTTAAAATCATCCCAATCTCTATGAGTATGATGGGTTTGAGAGTCATGATTTGGATATGTTCGATATACATTTAAACAATAAAAAGTAGGGAAACATTCTAAGTAGTGATTTGCTAAATTAATTAAGGATGGATTAGTAATAAATTCAAATATTTCTTTACAAAGAATTGAAATTTTTGGGGAATAGGACAACATCGCAAAAGGAAAATTTTCATTATGAGAATACTCTTCACCAGGTCTGTGAACATGAGATGCTGATCCTGTTTTATTTGAAAAATAATTAATTATATTTTCTAGTTGCAATTCATTTGCAAATTCTGGAAATATTACATATCCATCAGTATTCAACTGATCCAAGATCACTTTAGACTCACCACTTATTTCTGGGGAGGAAAAAGGGTAAGCATAACGAACTAGTTTTGCTAATTCTGACGCAACAGTTAATCGAAAATCGTGATCACATTGGTATTGGTCAAAATCTCCTTTATAAATTGAATCAAGTAAAATTTGCACTGTTTTTCTTCGACCACCTAGCTTACCTTGATCTCGATCATTTGTTTCCAAAGAAACTTTTTTTAAAACATCAATATTTATCCACATAAAAAATAACTATAAGATAGTTTAAGGAAATTTCTAATTATTTTTAAAAATTATATTTTTTTTCATTAAATCTTGTATTTCATCATCATTGAATCCAATTTCCAATAATATTTCTTTAGAATGTTCTCCAACTTTAGGAGGAAAATTTTTTATACCAACAAATTTCGATCTACTAAATTTAATAGGTGATGCAATTCCAGTATAAAATCTTTTTCTTATAACCATTTTTCTTTTTTTTGTTTGCGGATGATTAATTGCTTCTTCCATATTTCTTACAGGCCCCGCAGGCACACCAGCTGATAATAATTTTTCAGAAAATTCGTTTCCATCAACCTTTGATAAGGCTTTTTCTAAATATTGATTTAGATGAATTCTATTTTTAACTCTCAAACCATTATTAAGAAATCTAGGGTCATCAATTAAATCGTCTAAATTTAATTCTTTACATAGTTTTTTAAAGCCAGAATTATTTCCAATTCCCATAAAAATTTCATTTGTTTTAGTTTTAAATTTGTCATAAGGAGAAATATTGGGGTGAGAATTTCCTGTAGCTTTTCCCGATTTTCCACTTAAAAAATAATTAGCATTATGCGGATGCATTAAAGCAAGCGAGGAATCATATAGTGTCATATCAATATATTGACCAAGATTAGAATAATACCTTTCTCGTAAAGCCATTAAAATAGCTATGACACTATAAAGACCAGTTCCCATGTCAACAAAAGGAGCTCCCATTCTAACATTTCCACTCTCAGGGGTTCCATTTATGGACATCATTCCAGTCATCGCTTGGACTATTGCGTCATATCCTGGTGCACCTCCTAATGGGCCCTCTGATCCAAATCCTGAAATACTACAATGAATCAATTTTGGGAACTTTTTTTTAAGAACATTATGATAATCGAGTCCCCACTTTTTCATCGTTCCTGGTTTAAAATTTTCAATTAAAACATCTGCTTTTTTTAATAATTTTAGCAAAATATCTTGACCCGCATCTTTTGATAAATCTATTGCAATTGCTCTTTTATTTCTATTTATGTTTATAAAATATGAAGCCATCTCATCTTGATAGGGTGGTCCCCATCCTCTTGTTTCATCTCCCAAGTGTGACTCTATTTTTATTACTTCAGCACCATGATCAGCAAGAATTTGAGTAGCATAAGGTCCACCCAGAACCTTTGATAAATCTACAACTTTAATATTTTCAAGAGCATGATTTAATTTTTTAAAAGAATCCATATTTACTACCTAAATTAGTAAGATTTTGGTAAATCTAAAATTTTTTCTGATATATAGTTAAGTATCATTTGAGAACTTACTGGGGCTAATTTTGGTATGAGTGATTCCCTCAACAATCTCTCGACATGGTACTCTTTCGCATAACCCATCCCCCCTAAAGTTACCACAGCTTGTGTAGTTGATTTATATGCTTTTTCAGCCGCAAAATATTTTGCAGCATTAGCTAAAGCCCCAGAGTTTTCTCCATTGTCATATTGATGAGCAGCTTTAGCAATTAGTAATTCTGCTGCTTCCAATTCAATCCAAATTTCTGCTAATGGATGTTGGATGCTTTGATTTTTTCCAATAGGCCTATTGAAAACCACTCTTTCTTTTGCATAATTAACAGCTCTTAAAAGTGCATTTCTACCTATCCCAAGAGCCTCAGCGGCTATTAATATTCTCTCAGGATTTAAACTATCCAATAAATAACGAAATCCTTTTCCTTCTTCTCCAATTCTATCCTCATCATGAACTTCTAAATTATCAATAAATATTTGATTACTATCAACTGCAGATCTGCCCATTTTTTTTATTTCTCTAGTTTCTATTTTATTTCGATCAAAATCAGTATAAAAAAGTGTTAGGCCGTCAATTTTCTTTTTTATTTCGTTTTCTTCTGATGTTCTAGCTAGAATCAAAATTTTGTCTGCAATTTGAGCAGTAGATGTCCAAATTTTACTTCCATTTAGAACATATCCACCTTTTATTTTTTTTGCTCTTGTTTTTAAACTTGCTGTATCAATTCCTGAATCTTGTTCTGTAATACCAAAACAGGTTTTTTGCTTACCTTGAATTAATGGTGGAAGCCAATTCTTTTTTTGATCAGATGTTCCATGCACAACTATTGGATGAGGGCCAAAAATGTTCATATGTATAGCTGAAGCAGCAGCCATTCCTCCCCCAGAATTAGATATTGTTTGCAAGAACAGAGATGCCTCTCTAATTCCTAAATTTGCCCCCCCAAATTCCTCAGGCATACAAATACCTAACCAACCACCATTAGCAATTTCATCGTAAAATTCTATTGGAAATTTCGAATTCAAATCGCAGTTTAGCCAATAATCATCATCAAATTTTCTTATAATATTCTCAGCAGATTCTACTATTGAGGTTTGAGTTGTATTTAAGTCATAAAACATGATCTTCCACCCCCTTTTTTATTTCTACATTATAACAACTCTATTAATTTAAAAAAAAGTTACAAAAAAAATCTTAAGTTGATTTTAATGCATCATTAATTTCTTTCTGTAACATATCAATATTATTAATTTTGTCAATATCAATATTCAAAACATTAGTTAATGGAATTTCTAAAATATCATATTGAGAATCTAATAAATTTATATTAAAAAAATGATTTTTTCTTAAAAGCAATCTCTTCCTAATAATTTTCCTATCACCTTTTAGAAAAATTATTAAACAATTTTCAAGATTACACAGAAGTTGATTTCTGTATGCTTCTTTGAGAGCCGAACAAGCAATAACAACACTTTTATCTAGGGTTTTATAGTCAATTATCTTTTTTCGAATTTGCTTTAACCATAATTTTCTATCATGATCTTTTAATGCGATCCCGATTTTCATTTTTGTTTTATTTGATTGACTATGAAAATCATCAGCATCAAGAAATTCTGCACCAATTTTTTTTGCAAATTGTCTACCAAAAAAAGTTTTTCCAACACCGCTGACACCCATGAATAAATAAATCATTTTCATCTAAAACCTAAAATAAAAAATTTAATAAAAATTAAAATTAAAATTTTATTTTTTTTTAAGAATGCTGTGGCCACCAAAACTATTTCTCATTAAAGATAAGGTTTTAAATCCGTTATCAAAAGAATTTTGACTTTGAAATCTCATCTGAACGGCTGAAAAAATTGCTGGTGTTGGTATGCCTTGTTCCACAGACTCATTTATCATAAATCGACCTAAACCAGAATCAGGAACCTCTGGCCGTAAATCGTTAAAGTTAATATTTTCTTTAAGCTTCAACTGAAGCATGTCTAACAGAAATGATCTTACTATAGATCCATTTTTCCAAAGATTTAATAGATCTTTAATATCTATATCGAATTTTTTTTTAGAATTGATTAACTCTAAACCTTCCACAATCGATTGCATTATTCCATACTCAATCCCATTATGTATCATTTTAGCAAAATGTCCAGAACCAACTAAACCAAGATGTTGCCAACCTTTATTTTCATTAAAAGCTAATTTATTAAAGAGAGGACTTAAATAATTGACTATATCTTTTGAATTTGATCCTATCATTAAGCAATAACCTTCTAATTCACCATATATACCTCCTGATGTACCAATATCTAAAAAATGAATGCCATTTTTGAAAACAAATTTTGATCTTCTTTGACTATCTTTATAGTTCGAATTTCCTGCATCTATTAAAATATCATCTTTTGATAACAATCCTTCTAACTCTATAACAATGTTTTCAGTTGATTCTCCCTCCGGTAACATTAACCATACAGTTTTTGGAGATTTTAGATTTGAAATAAGATTTTTTACAGATGGGCATAAGGAAAAGTTTTTATGAAATAAATTATTATGCTTTTCAGATTTTTTATCATACCCTGCTACTGAGATTTTTTTTTTCAATAAACGATTTACAACTCCTGATCCCATCTTACCAAGACCAATAATTCCAATTTCTTTTCGATCCATAATTTATCTTTCAAAAAAATCATTTAATAATTAAGTAAGTATTGAATAATTCAAAGTTACTCATGTGATTCCATACGTGAATTTAATCTCGTATCTTTCATTTTTACATAAACAATTAATGACAATAAAATACAAGCTGTCGCATACCAATAGAATAATGTTTCATGGCCTGCTCTTTTAAAGCTAAGTGCAACAGTATCAATTGTGCCTCCAAACAGAGAAACTGTTAAGGCATAAGGCACACCAACACCCAGAGCCCTAACTGTTGTTGGAAATAATTCTGCCTTTATTATTGCAGCAATTGAAGTGTAACCAGAAATAAAAATCCAAGCAAAACATATTAATCCAAAAGCTATCCAAGGATTAGTAGTTTTTGACAATATCGTCAATATTGGAATCGTAGATATAACTCCCATCACTCCAAACCAAATTAATAAAGGTTTACGACCTATCCTATCTGAAATTGCTCCATAAATCGGTTGTAAAAAAATCGCAAAAATTAAATAGCATAAAACGATAAAAGTGACATTTTTATCGTCCAATCCCACTGAAAGTTTAAGAAACTTTTGCATATAAGTTGTATACGTATAAAATGCACTTGTTCCTCCAATCGTAATGCCTATTACCAATAAAAACTCTCGCCAATGTAAAAGTAGTATTTTTAGTGACCCAGAGTTTGTTAAAGTTTTAGATGCTTTTCTATAGTGATCTGTTTCATCTAAATCTCGTCTCATATAAAGAGCATAAACAGCAAGCAAAGCACCAATAACAAATGGAATACGCCATCCCCATGCTTTTAGTTCATCAATTGTTAGAAAAAAAGTTTGTAAAATCAAAAGAAGTAAAATGGCCAACAACTGTCCTCCAAGAAGAGTTGTGTACCAAACACCGCTATAAAATCCTCTTTTTGAAGGCTCTGCCATTTCTGCTAAGTAGGTAGTACTAGAACCATACTCCCCTCCTTGGCTAAGTCCTTGAAGCAATCTCGCAAAAATTAAAATTACTGGCGCTAATACTCCTATTTGCTGATATGTAGGACAAATTGCAATCAATAAAGAACCAAAACACATTAATAATACACAAAATACTAATGAACGTTTTCGCCCATATTTATCTGCAAACCAACCAAATAAAATTCCACCAAATGGACGTACAATAAAAGCAGCTGCAAAAACTGCAGCTGCTGATAGTTGTTGAGTAATGGGGTCATCTGATGGGAAAAAAGCAGGCGCAAAGTATAAAGCAAATGCAGCATACGCGTACACATCATACCACTCTATTAAGTTACCAAGTGACCCTACAAGAATATTTTTTATTCGTTTTACTTGAGTAATTTTTTTATCCTGATTCATTTTTAAGAAAATTTTTTAATTTCATATGAAATCATTTATTTCACATAAATCCAAGACTACGCTGGTACAAAGAATGATTCAAATTTTTTTGAAAAAGATATCAAAAAATATTCAAGCATTAATGGCGGAAGCTCAGGGATTCGAACCCTGGGAAGGCTTTCACCTTCGCCGGTTTTCAAGACCGGTCCTTTCAACCACTCAGGCAAGCTTCCTTTAAAAAACATTTTACTATAATACTTAGTCTATAAGAAAAATTTGCTGTAAATCATTTAAAAACTTTTTTCCTAATTCTGTCGGAATGATTTTTTTATAATCTCGATAAATTAATTTTTGCTTTTCAGCTTTATTAAGATTTTCTTCGATATATTTAATTGATAAGCCTGTTCTTCTAGTGAATAAATTTATATTGAAACCTTTTGTCAATCTTAAGGCGTTCAACATAAACTCAAAACTGATACTTTTTTTATCTAATTTAAGTTGCTCAACTAATGCATTTCCCATAAAAGAGTTTTTTATATAAGATTCAGGATTTTTAAATTTAGCTTGTCTCAAAACTTTATTTGAAAAAGAAAGCTTTGAGTGAGCACCTGCACCAATACCTAAATAATCTCCAAATTCCCAGTAATTATAATTATGTTTAGATTCATATTTTTTTTTTGAAAAAGCTGATACCTCATATTTTTCAAAGGAATTCTCAAGCAATATTTTGTTTAAAATTTCATCCATATCTGCATTTAAATTATGGCTAGGCAACTTTGGTGGGTATTTAGAAAAAAAAGTGTTTGGTTCAATAGTTAAATTATATAAAGAAATATGATTAATATCGTATTTAATAGCTATTTTAAGATCATTAATTGATTCAATTAATGTTTGATCAGGAAGACCGTACATTAAATCGATATTTACATTTTTAAGCCATAGTTTTGATATCTCAATTGATTTTCTTGACTGATCTCCATCATGAATTCTTCCTAATGATTTAAGATGGGAATCGTTAAAACTTTGAATACCTAATGAAATTCTATTAATACCAATTTCTGAATAAAATTTTAATTTTTCTTCATCAACATCACTAGGGTTAGCCTCTATAGTTATTTCTGAATTTGAATCTAATAATAATAAACTTCTTAAACTTGAGAAAAATCTGTCTAGCTCTTTTTTTGATAATAAACTAGGAGTCCCACCTCCAATATAGATAGTATAAATTTTTCTTCCCCAAATTAATGGTAAGGATTTTTCGAGATCTAAAATCAAGGAATCTACATATTTTTTTTCAGATGATTTTTTTTCATATATATGTGAATTAAAATCACAGTAAGGACATTTATTAATACACCATGGAAAATGAACATACAAAGATAGTGGTGGTAGTTCACTTAGATGAATATCACCTGATGAAAATAAATCATTTATATCTATTTTCAAATCACTCATTTTCGAAGTTATTGGAATACTCATAATAATTTTTGCAATAACAATTTGAATGCTTTTCCTCTATGAGAAATTTCATTTTTTTCTACAAGTTCTAATTGCGCTGCTGTTTTTTTTAAAGATGGTATCCAAAAATGAGGATCATAACCAAATCCATTACTACCTAATGCATCTGAAATTATTTCCCCTTCCCATATTGCGTCAGATATTATAGGAGATGGATCAAATTTGTGTTGCAAATAGACAATTACGCAATAAAAAAATGCAGATTTATCCTTATATCCAATCAAGTTTTTTATAAGCTTTAAATTATTAGCCTTATCAGATTTTTCTTCTCCAGCATATCGAGCAGAAAGAACTCCAGGTTTTCCAGATAATGAAGGAACACATATTCCAGAATCATCTGCAATTGCAGGTAGATTAATGTGATTTGATGCATTTCGAGCTTTCAAAATTGCATTTTCTATAAAAGTATACCGATCTTCATTTACTTCTTTAATTCCAAGTTTATCTTGATTTAGAATTTGAAAATTCAAAGGATTCAGAAGTTGTTTGAACTCAGCTTGTTTATATTTATTATTAGAAGCTAATATAATTTGATTTGTCATAATTAAATACCTAAAATTTTTTTTTGATAAACAATTAACTCGCTAACTCCTTTTTCTCCGAGATCTAATAGTTTATTTAGCATTGAACGATCAAAAAAATTCTTTTCCGCAGCACCTTGCACTTCTATGAAATCGCCATTTTCATTAATTACTAAATTCATATCTACATCACATCTGGAGTCTTCTGCATAATCAAGATCTAATAAAGGAGTGCCTCCATAAATGCCTACTGAAATAGCAGCAACAAAAAATTTCATTGGGATTTTCCTAAGTTTGCCCAATGAAACTAAATTATTGAAAGCATCATGCGCTGCTACCATTGAACCTGTTATTGATGCAGTTCGAGTACCTCCATCAGCCTGCAAAACATCACAATCCAATTTTAATGTTCTTTCTCCGAATCCTTTTAAATCAAAAGCAGCACGAATTGATCTACCTATTAATCTTTGAATTTCCAGAGTTCTTCCAGATTGTTTTCCTTTAACTGATTCACGTTCCATTCTTGAATTAGTAGATCTCGGAAGCATGCCATATTCAGCAGTAATCCAACCCATATTTTTACCTTTTAAAAACATTGGGACTTTATCTTCAAATGTTGCCGTACAAATTACTTTAGATTCACCAAATTCTGTCAGAGTAGATCCCTCAGCATAATTATTAAAATTTCTGGTTATTAATATTTTTCTTAGAGAATTTGCTGCTCTTCCGTTGGATCTTAATATAGATAAATTCGACAATTTTATCCTTTCAAAAAAGTATTTATTTATAATTTTTCATGGATCTCTTTATGCAATACTAATAAACTTTTAGGTCTATTAAGATAATTAATTGATAAACATCTTCTTACTAAATCTACTAAACTTTCTGAATAAATACTTGTTAGTATTTTATAATAATTTTCCATTTTATCGAAAGATCCTCGCTCAATGGCAGTTGGAGGAGGTAATCCAACCATACAAGTAAAAATTGAAGCCCCAATTCCGTAAATATCAGTCCATGGTCCTAAATTTTTTTTTAAATAAATTTCTGGCGCAGCATATCCATGAGTATACATTGGTATAAACTTCTCAATGTCAAGATACAAAACTTTTCTTGCAGCACCAAAATCCAACAATATAGGGGTTCCATCCACTCTTAAAAAAATATTTGCTGGTTTTAGATCCAAATATAATAATTTATTTTTATGAATAGTAAATAATGCATTAGAGATTTGGGAAAAAACTTTTCTTATATAAATTTCAGATAATAAAGGTTTAACATTTTGCTTTTTTTTATAGTTAATATAATTGATTAAAGAACTTCCTTTTTCGTATAAAGTCACCATATACACGGTATTATGAGCTTTAAAGAAATTTAGAACTTTTACAATATTTGAATGCTTAGTGCTTGACAGAATTTTTGCTTCATTAAAAAAATACTTTAAACTTATTTTATAGTATTTTGAATTTACCTTTAAAACATTGATATCATAATTTTTTTCTGACCTGCTTACATACATTCTTGGGAAAAACTCTTTAATTGCAACAATCTTATTTTTTTTATCACTAGCTAAATAAACATTACTAAACCCACCAAGTGCTATTTTACTTAAAATAGTATAGTCTTTAAGTTTAAAACCTATTGGTAAAGTTTTAATTATTTTTTTATTCATTTTGATTTTTAGAGTTTAAAATGAAATTGTGTATTTTAATTAGTAATTTGTAAAGATAATCGGGGAATAAATTGAAAGTAAAAAGTATGACAGGTTTTGGTAATTTCTCTTATTCTGGAGAAAGAGGAACTTATTCAGTTGAACTTAAAAGTTTAAACTCTCGTTATTTAGATCTTCAATTTAAAATTAATGATGAATTACGTTTTTTTGAGCCATACTTAAGGTCAAAATTAACAAAATATTTATCAAGAGGAAAAGTTGAATTTCGTTTAACTTATATTAAAAATTTTTCAAAAGAAGAAAATTTTGTTTTAAACAAGACACTAATTTATGAAATTACTAAAATTCAGGACATAATTCTAGAATCCTTACCTGAATCAAAAAAAATGTCGATAAACGAGTTGCTGCGTTGGCCAAATATTCTTATAGAAAATAAACTTAATCAAGAAAATTTTGAAGAAGATTTAGAATATATTTTAAAAAAAGTAATTGAAGAGTTCATGAATTCAAAGTATCGAGAGGGTAATTCTTTAAAAGAGAAAATTCTATCTTATATTGAAAATATTGAAAAAATCATAATTTCAATAACTCCAAAAATACCAGAATTTCAGGAACAATATAAACAAAAAATTTACGAGAAAATAGAGGATTTAATTAATCTTGAGCCATCAAAAAAAAATATAAACCTTACTAGTTTTAATTACGAAGAATTTAATGACAGAATTAAGCACGAAATTATGTTGTTTGGAATTCGTACAGATGTTTCTGAAGAGCTTACTCGACTAATAACTCATGTAAACGAGACAAAAAATATACTGATGAAAGGGGGTATCGTAGGGAAAAAACTTGATTTTATGATGCAAGAACTAAATAGAGAAGCTAATACATTGGGCTCCAAATCTTCCTCTAATGAACTCTCAAATGCATCTCTAGAACTAAAAATGCTAATTGAACAAATAAGAGAACAAGTTCAAAATATTGAGTAATATTATGGATAAAACAATTAATACCCAAGGCAATCTTTTTGTAATTTCTGCTCCTTCTGGAGCTGGAAAATCTTCATTAATAAAAGAACTTATTAGGCTAAATCAAAATTTAGTTTTATCTGTTTCTTTTACTTCACGTAAACCTAGATATTCTGAATCAAATGGTAAAGAATATTTTTTTGTTTCAGTAGAAGATTTTTTAAAAAAAAAAGAGAAAGGAGAATTTATAGAATCAGCTTTTATTCATGGAAATTTTTATGGTACTTCTTTTGAACATATAAAAAATAAATTAAATCAGGGTATCGATATAATCTTAGAGCTAGATTGGCAGGGAAAACGAAAAATTAAAGAAATATATGAAAAAGCAATTTGTATTTTTATTTTACCCCCATCTTTGGATGAGCTTAGGAAAAGACTTTATAAAAGAGATCAAAACACTGAAGATGAAATTAATAGAAGATTTGAAGCAGCTTTGACAGAAATTAGTCATGCTTCGAAATATGAATATGTTATTATAAATGGAGATTTTAATGAAGCATTAAACAAATTAATGTCCATTATTTTGTCAATTCGTTGTAAATTTATTAATCAAGCAATAAATAACAAAACTTTATTTGAAGAGTATAAAATTAGTTAAACTTTTTAATATTAAAATTGGAGAATTAAATGGCAAGAATAACTGTGGAAGATTGTTTAAAAAAAATACCTAACAGATTTCAATTAACTTTGACTGCAACTTACAGAGCAAGACAATTACTTCAGGGTCATACACCTAAAATAGTTTCCACTGATAAAGCCACAGTGACTGCGCTTAGAGAAGTTGCGGCTGGTCATGTTGGCATAGAAATGCTTAAGAAAGTTCCAAACTAATTTTTTTTACTTAAATGTCACAAATTCAAACTGAATTAACCCAAAATTCTGAAAATAATAAAAGAAATAGTCAAGTTGTAAAAAAAACAAAACCTAAAAATAATTCTGATAAAAAAAAAGTTGGAGTTGCTTCAATTACAAATCTAACTAAAAGATTAGCAGAATATCTTACTTCAAGTGAACTTAAGAATATAAAAGATGCATTTCGATTTTCAGATGAAAAACATCTAGGTCAAGTCCGCAGGTCTGGAGAGCCCTATATATCTCATCCAATAGCGGTTGCTGAAATATGTGCTGATTGGAAATTAGATTCCCAAGCTATTATGGCTGCTTTATTGCACGATGTTATGGAAGACCAAAATATAAAAAAAGAAGAACTTATTGAACGTTTTGGAGCACCAGTAGCGACATTAGTTGATGGACTATCTAAACTTGATAAAATTGAATTTCAGAGTCAAATAGACCAGCAAGCTGAAAATTTTAGAAAAATGTTGCTTGCAATGGCAAGAGATATTCGTGTTATTTTAATTAAACTTGCGGATAGACTTCACAATATGCGAACTTTACAAGTAATGGAAATTAAAAAACGTAAAAGAATAGCTAAAGAAACTATGGATGTTTATGTTCCTATTGCCCACAGAATAGGACTTAATAATATTTTTAGAGAATTACAAGAAATTTCTTTCTCTTTCATTCATCCATTAAGATTTAAAACAATTTCTAAAGCGGTCCTTGCAGCTAGAGGCAACAGAAGAGAAGTAGTAACAAAAATACTCAACTCTGTAGAAAATAGTTTCTCTCAAGCAGGAATTGAGGCAGGTGTTTTTGGTCGTGAAAAAGAACTTTTTGCAATTTATAAAAAAATGCAAATCAAAAAATTAAGTTTCTCTCAAGTATTAGATATCTATGGCTTTAGAGTCGTTGTTGAAAACTTTTCAAATTGTTATTTTGCATTAGGAATTCTTCATTCTGTTTTCAAACCAATGCCAGGAAAATTTAAAGACTATATCGCAATCCCAAAACTTAATGGCTATCAATCTCTGCATACTACTGTTATTGGCCCTTTTGGTACTCCAATAGAATTTCAAATTCGAACTAAAGAAATGAATCAAATTGCTGAATCTGGTGTTGCTGCACATTGGCTTTATAAAAATCGAGAAATACAATTAAATGATTTACAATTTCAAACTCATGCATGGCTAAAATCTCTTTTGGATATTCAACATCAAACAGGTAACTCTTCGGAATTTTTAGAAAATGTAAAAGTTGATTTATTTCCAGATTCAGTTTACGTGTTTACACCTGAATCAAAAATTATTGCTCTACCATTAGGCGCTACTGCACTAGATTTTGCGTATAGTATTCATACAGACATTGGCGATCAAGCAATTTCAGCAAAAATAAACCATGAATTATCCCCCCTAAAAACAGAACTAAGAAATGGTGATATTGTATCTATTGATGTTTCATCTGATTCTAGACCAACACCTAGTTGGTTGAACTTTGTAAGAACAGGTAAGGCAAGATCTGCAATAAGAAATTATTTAAAAACAATCGATAGAGAAGAAGCTATTGAGCTCGGAAGAATGCTACTTGAACAATCTCTCGCTGAACTTAATTTATCTTCCAAATTATCACCAGAAATAGCGGAAAAACTAATTAAAGAAAGTAGTTCTCAAACCGTAAGTGATTTATTTGCTGAAATTGGCATCGGAAAAAGGTTAGCAATGCTTGTTGCAAGAAGAATTTATGGTCTTATTGTTAAACAAACCTACGCAAAATTTTCAATGCTAAATAAGCTTTCAAATTCTTCGATAAAACCAGTCGTAATCAGTGGAAATGAACCTGCTTCAGCTGTTAATTTATCATCATGCTGTATGCCAATTCCAGGAGATTCCTTAATTGGGAATTTAAGACAAGACCAAACATTAGTTGTTCATATTAATGATTGTATAAATGTAAAAAGGCTTAATAGTAAAGATCTTAATAGGTGGGTTCCCGTTAGTTGGTCAGATAATCATGCTAAAAGATTTGATTGCTATATCAAAATATTGATAAAAGACGAAAAAGGTGCATTAGCAAAATTAGCCTCTGAAATTACTGAATCTGGTTCTAACATTATTCATGTGGAAATGGATGAAAAAAGAAGTACCCCGCTAACAAAAATAAAATTTATGATTCAAGTTGAAGATAGAGTTCACTTAGCAAGATTGATGAGAAATATTAGAAGAATGAAAGGAGTAGACAGAATTTTCAGAGAAAAAAATTAAAAATAAAATATTAATTCTGTTTTTTCCTTATTTTTCTTAATCCATACCAAACAATTCCTCCTATGATAGGCACAGAAATTCCAGTAAGTAAACCACTATTTATAGAAAAACCTGAAAGGTTACCGGCTTTTAGAAAGTAGTCTAACAAACCCACCAAATAGTAAGTTATCGCTGCTGCAGATAAACCCTCAACAGCTTGTTGTAACCTTAATTGTTGTGCAGCTCTGGAATTTAAGGATTCTAAAATTTTACTATTCTGTTGTTCTAATCTTATACTAACTCTCGTTCTTAACAAAGCATTTGTATTTGATATTCTTTTTTCAAGAGCCTCTTGTATTCCAACTACTGCATCGCATGTTTTCATTGCTGGAGTCAATCTTTTGTCTAAAAATTCTGCAATTGTTGGAATGCCTTCAATACGCTTTTCTCTCAACTCTTCGATTCGATCATTTACCAAATTGAAATAAGCTTTAGATGCTGAAAATCTATAATTATTATCTACTACTAACTCTTCAAGCCTAGAAGCCAAGGATGTAATTTGCTCCAAAAGAGCCTGCTCTTCTCGAATATTGATATCCTCATCAAGATTTCCAGTTTTATTCATATTTACCATATTTGAAGTTAGTAAAGCCAATTCCTCTTCAATATTATTTAGTATTGGAATGGTTTTATGAGCGTTGGGTAAACCAAATAATGCTAACATTCTGTATGTCTCAATTTCTAAAATTGACTGAACTAATCTTCCTGCCTGAAATCCTTTTAATCCTTTATCAAAAACAACAAATCTAACAAATCCATCAGAATTTATTTTAAAGTCAGTCCATAATTGAGATACACTTGAAGCATCTGAACCAATAATTATATTTCCACCATATTCGTTTCGAATATTTGAAAGAAGATCATCGTCATTTGAGTTTATTGATTTAATTATTAAATGTGAAGCAACAATTAATTTATCTTTTAAACTAATTAGCCATGATTCTGGTAAATATATTAAAGGCATATCTTTAAAGAATTCAGTATTAGAAATTTCATCTGAAGTTTCAGAAAAAAATGTGTAACTAGCAAACTCCGTATGACACTCCCACTTTAAACTAAAGCCGCCAAAATTATGATAAAAATACTTAGCTTTCGATGATGGGCTGGCAACACCAAAATGATCACAAAATGCTGCTAAGAGAATTGTTTGATTTCCTCTCCCTAAATTCTTATTTTCAATGTCATTTCGTCCAGAAATTGCTAGATGAGTTATTTTTTCTGGGATATTCAGATTTACTGGAGGCCTTGAGTGTATTTCAGCAGCTAATGTAGACCTTTTTGGATGATTTAATGTTGAAAAAATTATTGGCATGAATAAATTTTAAGTAAAGTTATTTTTTTTGTTAATCGGGTAAACCACATTAACTACTTCAATTTCCTCATTCCCATTTGGTGTAACGAAATTTAAGATATCTCCCTTTCTGGCTTTTATTAAAACATTAGCAATAGGAGATTTCCAACTAATCTTCCCATTTAAAGGATCCAATTCGTCCATACCAACAATAGTAATAGTTTTTTCTTCCTGTTTTTTTTTTATTTTAAATGTTACAGTCGCACCAAAAAAAATCTGATCATTACCGTAATGAATACTTGGATCAATAACTGATGCTGAATCTAAACGTTTTGTTAAAAATCTTATTTGATTATCTATTTCTCTTAAACGTTTTTTTCCATAAATATAATCACCATTTTCAGATCGGTCTCCATTTGATGCAGCCCAATGAACAACTTTTACTATCTCCGGACGCTCTAAATCAATTAAATTCAATAATTTTTTTTGAATATTTTCAAAACCTTTTGATGTAATATAATTTTTTATTGCAGAAGAGCTAGGTGAATCTACTTTTTTTCTCATATACAAATTTAATTATACTATGCAACTTTATTAAAAAATTGTTCATCTTCAGTAGAACCTTGAAGAGCTGTAGTGGAAGACTTGCCTTGCTGAATAGCTTGAGTAACAGCATCAAAGTAACCCGTTCCAACTTCTCTTTGATGTTTTACAGCAGTAAATCCATTTGACATTTCTTCGAATTCTGCCTCTTGAAGCTCAACATATGCTGACATCTGATTCTTCGCATACCCATTTGCCAATTTAAACATAGAATAATTTAGCGCATGAAAACCTGCCAAAGTTATAAATTGAAATTTATAACCCATCGCACCTAACTCATTTTGGAATCTGGATATTGTAGAGTCATCCAAATTTTTTTTCCAATTAAAAGAAGGCGAACAATTATAAGCTAGCATTTGATTAGGAAATTTTTTATGAATTGCCTCAGCAAACTCTTTGGCAAATTCAAGATCAGGTTTTCCAGTTTCACACCAAATAAGATCAGCATAAGGAGCATATGCAAGTCCTCTTGAAATAGATTGCTTAATACCAGGAATAGTTCTAAAAAATCCCTCAGATGTTCTTTCTCCTGTTAAAAAAGGCTTATCATTTTCGTCAATATCGGATGTAAGTAAATCAGCAGCCTCAGCATCAGTTCTTGCCAATAGAATAGTAGCCGTTCCAGAAACATCTGCTGCTAGTCTTGCAGCATTTAGTTTATCAATTGCCTCAATTGTAGGAACGAGAACTTTTCCACCCATGTGTCCACATTTTTTTACCGAAGCAAGTTGATCCTCGAAGTGAACACCTGATGCACCAGCTTCAATTAAAGACTTCATTAACTCAAATGCATTTAAAACTCCACCAAACCCTGCTTCTGCATCTGCGACTATAGGGGCAAAAAAATCAATTTCATTTTTACCTTCAGACCACTGTATTTGATCAGCTCTTTGAAAAGCATTATTTATTCTTTTCACAACCATTGGAACAGAATTTACAGGGTAAAGTGATTGATCGGGATACATTTCTCCAGACAAATTTGCATCACCAGCTACCTGCCATCCAGAAAGATAAATGGCCTTTAGTCCAGCTTTAACCTGCTGCAAACCTTGATTGCCTGTTAATGCCCCAAGAGCATTGATATAAGGATGCTCATTTAAAAGTTTCCATAATTTATCTGCACCGTTCTTAGCTATTGAATGCTCGACATTAAATGAACCACGAAGATTTATGACATCTTTGGCAGAGTAATTTCTTTTTACTTCTTTCCAACGAACATTTTCTTGCCAATCTTTTAAAAGATCATTAATTAAATTTTCTCGAAAATCCATTTTAAAATTCCTTCAGAGAATAAATACCCATATATTAATTTTTTTTATGCAATGCAGCAAGGCTTTTAAAAAAAAAGAAAATTAGAGAAAAATATATTTTTATTAACTTTTAAAAAAATTAATATTTATTTATGAAATTCTAATTCAGACCCTGAAACATTTACCTTAATATTATCTTTAGGTCCAAAATGTCCTTTTAAGATGGCCTTAGATAAAAAGTTTTCAACTTCCTGCTGAATTGCTCTTTTTAAGGGTCTAGCACCATAAATCGGATCAAAACCTGCCTCTGCTAATTTATTAATTGCTGCATCAGAAATGTCAATACCAATTTCCATTTTAGCTAATCTCTCTTCAAGTACTTTTAATTGAAGTCTTGTAATAGCAGATATATTTTTTTGATCAAGAGAATGAAATACAACAAGTTCATCAATTCTGTTTACAAATTCCGGTCTAAAGTGACCTCTAACTTCAGCCATTACAGATAATTTAATCAGTGCTGGATCACTTTCTTCCATCGATTGTATTTTTTTTGATCCTAAATTTGATGTCATAATTATTACTGTATTTTTAAAATCAACTGTTCTTCCCTGACCATCTGTCATTCGACCGTCGTCAAGAACCTGCAACAAAATATTGAAAACGTCTGAATGAGCTTTTTCAATTTCGTCTAAAAGAATTACACAATATGGTTTTCTTCTAACTAATTCTGTTAAATATCCACCTTCCTCGTAACCTACATATCCTGGTGGAGCACCTATCAGTCTTGCTACGGAATGCTTTTCCATAAATTCGCTCATATCAATCCTAATAAGCGAATCATCAGAATCAAACAAGAATGACGCTAAAGCTTTTGATAATTCCGTTTTTCCAACACCCGTAGGACCTAAAAACAAAAAAGAGCCGTAAGGCTTAGTTGGATCACCTATTCCTGCCCGAGACCTTCTAATAGCATCAGATACAGCCTTAATTGCTTCTTCCTGACCAATGACTCTATTGTGTAACTCTGATTCCATTTGAAGTAATTTTTCTCTTTCACCTTGCATCATTTTTGAAACAGGTATGCCAGTTGATCTGGAAACAATTTCTGAAATTTCTTCAACTCCAACTTGTGTTCTAAGTAAACGAGTAATAGCCACTTTTGTATCTTTTGAATCTGCCTGATTTAACTTATTTTCCAGCTCTGGCATTTTTCCATATTGAAGTTCAGACATTTTTTGCCAATCACCTCTTCTTCTAGCATCCTCCATATCTAACCTAATACGTTCTATCTCTTCTCTAATATGCTGACTACCTTGAACAGCTAACTTTTCAGATTTTAATATTTCTTCTAAATCAAAATATTCTCTTTCAAGTTTTTTTATTTCTTCATCAATTAGTAATAATCTTTTTTTCGATGCTTCATCTTTCTCTTTTTTTATTGCCTCGTATTCAATTTTTAATTGTATTAAACGCCTATCCATCTTATCCATAACTTCAGGTTTTGAATCCATTTCAATTTTTATTTTTGATGCTGCCTCATCTATCAAATCTATCGCTTTGTCTGGAAGATACCTATCTGTTATATAGCGATTAGAAAGTTCGGCTGCAGAAACAATAGCTGGATCAGTAATGTCAACTCCATGATGAACTTCATATTTTTCTTGTAATCCACGAAGAATAGCAACTGTTGCCTCAACAGAAGGTTCATTAACGATTATCTTCTGAAATCTTCTCTCAAGAGCAGCATCTTTTTCAATATATTTTCTATATTCTTTAAGTGTAGTAGCTCCAACACAATGTAACTCTCCTCTCGCTAATGCAGGTTTTAATATATTCCCAGCATCCATAGCTCCTTCAGCTTTTCCTGCACCAACTAGAGTATGCATTTCATCTATAAATAAAATAGTTCTACCGTTATCTTGAACTAATTCCTTTAAAACAGACTTAAGTCTTTCTTCAAATTCTCCTCTATATTTTGCACCTGCTAAAAGAGATGCCATATCTAAGGACAATACTTTTTTATTCTTAAGACTCTCAGGCACTTCATCATTTACTATTCTTTGGGCAAGTCCTTCAACTATTGCAGTTTTCCCTACACCTGGTTCACCAATCAAAACTGGATTATTTTTACTTCTTCTTTGAAGAACTTGAATTGCTCGTCTAATCTCATCATCTCTTCCAATAACTGGATCTAGTTTTCCTAATGATGCACTATCAGTTAAATCTAGAGTATATCTTTTAAGAGCCTCTCTTTGACCTTCAGCCTCTTGAGTGTCAACTGATAACCCAGCTCTAACTGAATTTATTATTGACTCCAATGATTTCCTATTTAAACCACAATCTCTTGCTAAACGACCTGCTTCTGATTTATCAGAAGAAAATGCTAATAAAACCATTTCACTTGCAATGAATTTATCCTTATAATTTTGAGATTCTTTGTCGGCAAGATTCAATAGAATTGCAAGTTCTCTGCTTAAAAGCAACTCACCATTATTTTCTTCCGTTTTTGGAAGTCTGATAAGCAACATTTTTAAGGATTTGACTAATTTTTCTGTGGCAACCCCTGATCTTTGCAACAAAGATCTGTTTATCCCGTCATCCTGGAGAATCATTGAAATTAATAGGTGTGATGTTTCAAGGTTTTTATTATTATTTCCAATTGCTCGACTTTGAGCATCACTCAGAGCATCCTGTAATTTTGTAGTAAATTTTTCCGGGCGCATACTTAAATTTAATGTTTATATAATCTTTTATTTGAGGACGATATTTTTTTTTTCAAGTGTTAATTTTATTTTTTAAAACAACCAACGCCAAGTCATAATTCCTAGAATACAAAAGAGTATAGAACCAAAAAGATGGAAAATTAAATGCATTAAAACCATAAAATAATCTCCCTTTTGAAAAAGCATAATAGACTCAAGCGTAAATGTTGAAAAAGTAGTTAAGCTTCCTAAAAAACCTGTAATTATTAAAAGTTTCAAATCATTCGAAATTTTTATAAATTGGTCAAAAATCTCATAAAAAATACCAATTAAAAATGCCCCAAATAAGTTTGCAACTAATGTTCCAAAAGGCAAATTTTCAAATTTACTATTCAACCAAACAGATAAGATCCATCGTAATGAAGCTCCCATAGATGCTCCAATAACAATAGCTAATAAATTATTCCAAATTAATGCCATTTACTTTCTGACGTCAAATCAGATTCTCGAGCCTCTACCCATCTAGAACCAACTCCTGTAACTTCTCTCTTCCAAAATGGAGCTTTAGTTTTAAGAAAATCAATAACAAATTGACAAGCTGAGAACGCCTTACCTCTGTGTGCTGAGCATACTATTACTAAAACAATTTGATCCATTGGCTTTAGTTTCCCTATCCTGTGAATAACCAAAATATTTTCACAATCCCATTTGTCATTAGCTTCATTTGCGATCTTTTCTAATACTATTTCAGTCATTCCTGGATAGTGCTCTAAATCCATCTCAGATATATTTTCTTTCTGATTAAAATCTCTTACTAACCCGATAAAAGTAACGATAGCACCTATTTTGGGATTATTTCTTCTAATAATATCTAATTCATTTTTTACGTCAAAGTCTTCATTTTGAATCTTCACAACTATTTTTTTTTTCATTAACTTTAACCCCCTGTTACTGGCGGAAAAAAAGCAACTTCGCACCCATCTGATAATAAAGCTGAAAATTCCGCCATTTCCCTTTCAACTGCCACTCTAATTCCTTTTTTATTCCCTAAAGCTTCAATCCAAACACCTCCTCTTGATATTAATAAGTTATAAACATCGTCAATTGTTTTAAAATCCGACGACAACTCAAGAATTTCTTCAGATATACCAAGTTTTTCTCTCAAACTTGCAAAGAATTTTACATTAACATTCATATTAATTAATTAATTAATTCACTAAATGGTATGAATTTTACATTATCACCGCTAAAAATTTTATTTGAAGGGGGGTTATCTATTAAACCATCACCCCAAACAGTTGAAGTAAGCACAGCAGAGCCCTGATTAGGAAACAAGTCAAGCCCTCCTTGTTCATTAATTTTAACTCTTAAAAACTCATTTCTACTATTTGGATTTATTAGTTCAAAATCTGCTCTCATTTGAAATGATTTAGGTTTTTGAGAACTTATACCTTGAATCGAGAGAATAAAAGGCCTAACAAATATCAAAAATGTTACAAATGCAGAAACTGGATTACCTGGAAGTCCTAAGAAATAAGTTGATTTATTTATATTTTTATTAATTATTTCACCAAAAGCTAGTGGTTTTCCAGGTTTTACAGATATTTTCCATAAATTAAGCTTACCCTCTTTTTGAACTGCTGGTTTAATGTAATCTTCCTCTCCAACAGAAACTCCACCTGAAGTTATTATTAGGTCATGTTCATTGGATGCCATTCGAAGAACACTAGTTGTTTTTTCTAAAGAATCAGGAATAATGCCAAAGTCAGTAACATCACAATCAAAATTTTTCAGTAAAGAATTAATTAAATATTTATTTGAATTATAGATTTCACCTGGATTTAAAATTTCACCTGGCATAACTAACTCATCTCCTGTAAAAAAAATAGCTACTTTTAATTTTCTAAATACTTTAATTTTTGAGATTCCAATTGAAGCTATCAATCCTAATTCTTGGGGCCTTAATTTTTTCCCTAAAGAAAGTATTAAATTACCATTTTTAATATCCTCTCCAATTTTTCGTATCCAATCACCTTTTTGCGGAAAATTTTTAATTTGAATTGAATTTGTCTTTTCATCAAAAAATACTTGTTCTTGCATTACGACTGTGTCTGCACCCTTAGGAATGTTTGCTCCTGTAAAGATACGTGCAGCCTCATTATTTTTAAGTGGTTTACCTTCATATCCAGCAGGTATTCTTTGAACAACTTTAAAAGTTTGATTTTTATTTGAAAAATCATTTGAATTAATAGCATATCCATCCATTTGTGAATTATCTTTTGTTGGCACATCGATTTTAGAAATAATATTTTCATAAAGAACTCTTCTATTGCAATCAAGAGTGTCTAAAATTTCATACTCATCAATTTTTCTTATTCCTTCTAGAAGATACTTTATTGCTTGATCTACAGTTAACATGATTTTTCTTTTCAAAAATTATTAATATTTTCAGAAATATAGCTTTTAATACGCTCAACATCTATAGGTAATTCTTCAAAAAACTGTGGCATATTTTCAATACTTTTAAATTCTTCAGGACATTCAGCATTCCTTCCTAAAATCTCTTTAATTGTTTCATTAAATTTTATTGGTAATGCAGTTTCTAAAACTATCATTGGAATATTTTTTTCTATTTCTTGTTTAGCAACCTTAATTCCATCAGCAGTATGAGTATCAATAATTAAACCATAATTTTTATATATTTCTTTAATTGTTTTTTTTCTATCCTCATGAGTAGACATGCCAGAATAAAATCCAAATGATTTCCTATTTAGAAATTCATCACCGTCACTTCCTTTTTTTCCAGATAGATCAAAATACCCAAATTCTTGAATTTTTTTATATAAAATTCTTAAGCGATCGAAATCTCCATTGAGTAAATCATAAATAAATCTCTCAAAATTTGAAGCTTTACTTATATCCATGCTAGGACTTGTAGTATAAAAAGTTTCTTGGGATTTTCTAATCCTATAAATGCCAGTTTGAAAAAATTCATTTAAAACATCATTTTCATTTGTTGCCACAACTAATTTACTAATTGGCAATCCCATCATTCTTGAAATATGTCCAGCATAAATATTTCCAAAATTGCCTGTTGGAACTGTAAATGATACTTTTTCCGAACAATTATTTGTTGCAAGCAAATACCCATAAAAATAATAGATTACTTGAGCAACAACTCTAGCCCAATTTATTGAATTTACAGTACCAATTTTTTTTTCACGTTTAAATCTTATGTCATTGGATAAAAGTTTCACTAAATCTTGACAATCGTCGAAAACCCCATCGATAGAAATATTAAAAATATTTCTATCTGTAAGACTGAACATTTGAGCTTGTTGAAAATTACTTATTCTATTTTTTGGTGAAAGCATAAATACTCGTATACCTTTTTTACCTTTCATAGCATACTCTGCGGCACTTCCAGTATCACCGGAAGTTGCACCAAAAATATTTAATTCTTCCTCCTTTTCACTTAAATGATACTCAAAAAGATTACCTAATAATTGCATAGCTAAATCTTTAAAGGCAAGAGTAGGACCATTTGATAATGATTGAATATATATTGAGTAGTCATTCTCTTTATTTAAAATTCGTAAAGGTGTAATTTGAGTTAAATTATCATCCTTTCGTCGATTTTTATATAGATTTAAGGTATAGGTTTTTTTTACGATTTGATTTATAACATTTATCGGAATATCGTCAACAAATTTTTGAAGTATACAACTAGCTAAATTTGAATATGAATAACCTCTCCAAGAGTCTAATTCATCAAAATTTACTTTTGGAAAAAATTTGGGAATATATAAGCCTCCGTCTGGTGCTAAACCCTCCATTAAAACACTTCTAAAACTTTCATTATTACTAAAGCCGCGTGTTGAAAAATATTTCATAGAAATTAAAATAATTTAAAAAATCAAAAATCTTCAAATTTTAATTTGAAAAAATCTTTAAATCCTGGAACTTTTTTTATCAAAAGTAAAGACGAATTAATTTTTGGTTCTTCTACATAGTCTAAAAAGAAAATAATATTTTTTTCATCTTTAGCACTAGAAAAGTTAGTATAAATTTTATTTATGTTAATTTTTGAAGTTGAAAAAATTTTTTTTAATTTTTCTTCTATTTCCGTAAATTTTATGTTTTCTGTATTTTTAAAAAAATTTAATCGCAAATAATATTTATTTTTAAAAAAATGATTATCCACAACATTTTTATCACTTTTTTTTGATCCTAAACATGAAAAATAAAAATTTGGTATTGATAATTTTTTTCCTAAAGTTTCTATTTTTTTTTGATTATCAACCTTACCTAAATTCCTATGTAAATTTATAATTCTTGATATATCAACAATATCTGAAATAACTGCAGATGCGGTTGGTTCTCCACCAGCACCTTGCCCATAAAAAAATGCTTCCCCAATAGCATCACCTTTTACTAAAATTGCATTCATCGCTCCATCTACTTTTGCAATAATATGATCTATGGGGATCAAAGACGGACAAACTCTAATTTCAACTTTATTTTGTTTTATTTTTGCCAGTGCAATTAGTTTAATTTTATAGCCATTTTTTTCACAAAATTTAATATCATCTAATCGGATATCATCTATTCCCTTAACAAAAACTTTTTCAAAACTTAACGGTAATCCATAAGCAATTGAAGAAATAATAGTAATTTTATGCGCAGCATCCGTACCATCTATGTCAAATGATGGATCTGCCTCAGCAAATCCTAAATTTTTAGCTTTTTCGAGTGCACTATTAAAACTTAATCTTTGATCTAACATTTCGGATAAAATAAAATTTGAAGTCCCATTCATTATTCCAGCAATGAAATTTATATTGTTTGCTATTAAACTCTCTCTTAAAACTTTAATTATAGGAATTGCTCCAGCAACTGATGCCTCAAAAGCAACTATAACGTTATTTTCTTTGGCTTTTAAAAATATTTCCTGACCATGTAAAGCAATTAATGCCTTATTTGCAGTAACAACATGCTTTTTATTATTTATTGCGCCAAAAACAATTTCTTTAGCAAAACCACATCCTCCAATCAATTCTACAATTATATCTATATTAGGATTATGAATTAATTCTTGCCCTGTTTTAAAAACAGGTACTTTATTTTCTGTAACGAGCTTTGCTCTTTCAACATTTATATCTGCAACACATACCACTTCAATATTTAAAGCCTCTTCACTTAATATTTTAGAACTGATTCTTCTCAAGACATTAAAAGTATTAGACCCTATTGTTCCGACTCCTATTAAACCTATCTTGATTGATTTCATAAATATTAAAAAAATTATGCGCTATAAAAATTCTTTTTTCGGTAACTATCTAAAAAATTTGCAATTCTTGAAACAGCTTCTGTTAAATCTTCTGGATTTGGAAGGAATAACATTCTAAAATGATCAGTTGATGGACAGTGAAAACCAGTTCCTTGAACAACTAGTACCCGCTGCTGTGATAACAAATCATATATGAACTTTTGATCATCTGTAATATTATAAATCTTTGGATCTAATTTCGGAAATAAATACAAAGCAGAACTTGGCTTAACACAAGATACACCTGGAATATCAGTAATTAATTTGTGAGCTAAATTTCGCTGATTAAAAAGTTTTCCACCTTCAGTTATTAGATCATTAATACTTTGATAGCCCCCTAAAGCAGTTTGAATTGCAAATTGTCCAGGAACATTTGCACAAAGTCTCATCGATGCTAAAATCTCCAAACCTTCAATGTAGTCTTTTGCAATTTTTTTTTCACCTGAAACTATCATCCATCCAGATCGAAAGCCACAGGAACGATAATTTTTTGATAGTCCGTTAAATGTAAGAAATAATAGATCATCTGCTAAAGATGCTAAAGATGTATGACGTAACCCATCGTATAACATTTTATCGTAAATTTCATCCGAAAAAATTATTAGTTTATTTTTCCTTGCTATATCAATAATTTCTCTTAGAAGATCATCTGAATACAATGAACCAGTTGGATTATTTGGATTAATGATTACAATAGCTTTAGTTTTACTACTTACTTTTTTATTTATATCGTTTATGTCAGGAAACCAATTAGACTGTTCATCACAAACATAGTGTACCGGCTTTCCGCCTGAGAGACTCACAGATGCAGTCCAAAGTGGATAATCTGGAGCTGGAACTAATACCTCATCTGAATTATTTATAAGCGCATTCATGCTTAGCATTATTAATTCTGATGCGCCATTTCCCAGAAAAATATCATTTATTTCAACACCACTTATTAACTTTTCTTGACTGTACTGCATTATCGATTTTCTTGGAGCAAACATGCCCTTAGAATCAGAGTATGAGGATGCATTACTAATATTTCTAATCATATCTTGGATTATTTCTTCAGGAGGGTCAAAACCAAACTGTGCTAAGTTTCCTATATTGAGTTTGATGATTTTTTGTCCCTCATCTTCCATCAGCTTTACTTTTTCTAATACGGGACCCCTGATATCGTAGCAAATATCATTTAATCTACTAGATTTATTTATTTCGTTCACTAATAGTTCCAATAAAATAAAGGTTAAATTTAAAATTGAATAAAATTTTCACAATAAAAATTTTTAATTTAAAATATAACTTAAATATTAAGATAATAAAATACAATTCATATGAAATTACATTCTACACAAACAAATCAATTCCAAACAATTACTGGATATGATAAAAATTGGGTAGAGGTTAATTCTATTAAATTTAATGAAAGCGTCATAATAAATCCAAATAACCCTCCTAAATTATGGAAAGTTAGAAATTTTGATGATTTAGAAATAAAGGATTTTTCTTTTTTAGATGAATTAGAACCAGAAATACTTCTTTTAGGTACTGGCTTAAGACAAAAATTCATTTCTCCCTTCTTAATTTCAGAATTAATATCAAAAAAAATTGGTATTGAGTGCATGGGTAATCAACCAGCTTGTAGAACGTATAATATTTTAATTGCAGAAGGAAGAAAAGTAACTTTAGCATTAATACTATCTGGAATTATTTAATATGGATCTTTTAAATTAATTGTTTTAACTATAAAATTACTATAATCTATTTTTATATCACTATCATTTTTATAAGGAGATGAACTTGAAACAACGTGTATCTATAGTTGGTTTTTCTGTGCCAGATTTTAAAGCTAATATGACTGGTGAAAAAGGTTTTCAGTTATCTGAATTTTTAGGAAAAAATATTGTACTTTATTTTTATCCTAAGAATAATACTCCAGGTTGTACTGCTGAAAGTCTTCAATTTAGAGATATGTATCTTAAATTTAAAGAAGCAGATTGTGAGATTTTCGGTATCAGTCGGGATACAATAGGTTCCCACCAGAATTTTAAAACAAAACTCAATTTGCCTTTTGAACTTATTTCTGATCCAGACGAAATAATTTGCAGAATGTTTGATGTAATTGTTATGAAATCTATGTATGGTAAAAAAGTAAAAGGCATAGAACGCTCTACTTTTTTAATTGATATCGAAGGTAAAATAATTCAAGAATGGAGAAATGTTAAAGTTGATAATCATGCATCACTTGTTTTAGAAAATTTAAAAAGTAATTAGCCAACTCATTATATTCATTATCTTTATTATGACTAAATTTTGAGTTTTTAAAACTAACAGCAAAAAAAATTATCGAATTTGAAATATTATATTATTTTTTTGGAATATCATGCCATTGCCTAAAATACCTATTAAACTTGCTACAATATTATCATCTTCAGAATATTTAAAATCTTTTAAAAAAACAAAAATTAAAAATCCTTCTGTATCTTTAGTTTTAAATAAGAAGATAAATTCAATAAAAAATAAAAATTTAAATACTACTGCAAAAGAAAAGATCAATAATAATGAAAAAGCTAAAATAGAAAAAAAATTGATTAAATCAAAAAATAAAGATTTTAGTAAAACTAAGAAAATAATTTCTCCTTCTAAAATTAATAAAACTAAAATTTTTGTCTTAGATACTAATGTACTTATGCATGATCCAACTTCACTTTTTAGATTCGAAGAACATGATATTTATCTCCCAATGATCACTTTAGAAGAACTTGATAATCATAAAACTGGAATGTCAGAAGTAGCTAGAAATGCAAGACAAGTTTCAAGAATTCTAGATGCACTTGTATCAAATTCATCGGAAAATGAAATTGATGCAGGGATTTCTTTAAATAAACTTGGAAATAAAGAAGCTTCTGGTTTTTTATTTTTTCAAACAAAGTTAGGAGAAATTAAATTACCCCATGAATTACCTGATGGAAAAGCTGATAACCAGATTTTAGGTGTTGTACGCACTCTTCAAGAGGAGTATCCAAGTCGTTCTGTTGTTTTGGTTTCTAAAGATATAAATATAAGAATTAAAGCTAGAGCTTTAGGTCTTCCTGCTGAGGAATATCTTAATGATCATGTTTTAGAAGATACAGATCTTTTATACTCTGGAATAATAAAGCTTCCTGATGATTTTTGGATTTTACATGGTAAAGGTATTGAATCATGGCAGGAACATAACAAAGGAAATATTACTTTCTATCGAGTAACAGGACCTCTTGTCCAATCAATGCTTTTAAATCAATTTGTTTTCATGGAACCTAAAAATGGAGAAACATCATTTTATGGAAAAGTAATAAAAATTAATGGAAAAACTGCTGTAATAAGGACTTTAAAAGATTATGCCCAAAATAAAAATAACGTTTGGGGAATCGTCACAAGAAATAGAGAACAAAATTTTGCGTTGAATCTTTTAATGGATCCAGAATGTGAATTTGTGACTCTTTTAGGTCAAGCTGGGACTGGTAAAACACTTTTAGCTTTAGCTTCTGGTTTATCTCAAGTTTTAGAGTCAAAATTATATAATGAAATAATAGTAACAAGAGTAACTGTGCCTGTTGGAGAAGACATTGGTTTTCTTCCTGGAACTGAAGAAGAAAAAATGTCACCATGGATGGGAGCGTTTGACGATAATCTTGAAGTTCTTAATAAATCTGATAACGATACTGGAGAATGGGGAAGAGCTGCAACACAAGAACTAATAAGATCTCGTATTAAAGTAAAGTCTTTAAATTTCATGAGAGGACGAACTTTTGTTAATAAATATTTGATAATAGATGAGGCTCAAAATTTAACCCCAAAACAAATGAAAACTCTTGTTACAAGAGCGGGTCCAGATACTAAAATTGTTTGTTTAGGGAATATTGCACAAATTGATACACCTTATTTAACAGAGGGTTCAAGCGGACTTACATATGTAGTAGATCGTTTTAAAGGTTGGAATCACAGTGGTCATGTCACATTAGCAAGAGGTGAAAGATCTAGATTAGCAGACCATGCAAGTCAAATTCTTTAAGAAAATTAAATTGATCGTTTTTTTACAAACTTTAAAAAAATCAAAATTTTAATCAAATATTTAAAAATCTAAAAAATTATAAATTTTGTATAAAAACAACTTTGAACCAGATTAAATTAATAAAATTAAATTAATTATTAAAACTTTCTGCTTTAAAACATTAAGCATTTTTATTATTTTGATATTTCAGTATTAAAATCTATTAAAAATATATAAGGATATTTATTGATAAATTTAAAATTAATTTCTTTAGCTGATTATCAATATTTTGATAATTTTGTGATTGCAAGAGGCATAAAATTAGTTACTTATAAAATATTTTTTTGTAAATCTAAATTTTAATTTTAAATTAAGGTAAATACTGAATAATCTTTTTAATAATTAGTACATCAAAATTTATATTAATAAGAATTATTTTAAAAATCAATACTTATTAAAAAATAATTTAATTTAAATACTTAAAAATTAAATATATTTTTAGGATAATAAAAAAGAAATTATGTGATATCTAATAAATTATTTTTATGATTAATTTTTAAAAAATTTAACTTTTTTATTCTTGACCATAAGATGGCACTACACCCGTGTAGTTTTCAAATTTTGTAAAGTGTCCTAAAAAAGTCATTCTTACATTACCGATAGGACCATTTCTTTGCTTACCAATTATGATTTCTGCAATACCTTTATCAGGTGTTTCAGGATTATAAACTTCATCTCTGTATATAAAAATAATTAAATCTGCATCTTGTTCAATTGCACCTGACTCTCTTAAATCAGACATAACAGGTCTTTTATTTGGTCTTTGTTCTAACGATCTATTTAACTGTGATAAAGCAATTACTGGACAATTTAATTCTTTTGCTAAAGATTTTAAATTTCTTGAGATTTCAGAAATTTCTGTTGCACGATTTTCTCCTAACTGATTAGCAGACATTAATTGCAAATAATCTACAATAATTAAACCTAATTTTCCACACTGTCTTGCGAGCCTTCTGGATCTTTGTCTTAACTCAATAGAATTCAAACCTGGTGTTTCGTCAATATATATCTGACTTTCTGACATTCTTTTTATTGCATTTGTCACTCTTGGCCAATCCTCTTCGTTAAGTCTTCCAGTTCGCAGTTTATGCTGATCTATTCGACCAACTGATCCGAGCATTCTTAATGCAAGCTGATTCCCACCCATTTCCATAGAAAAGATTGCAACTGGTAATCCACTATCAACTGCAACTGTTTCTGCGATATTAATTGCAAACGCTGTTTTACCCATGGATGGTCTACCCGCTACAATTATCAAATCTCCTTGTTGAAGACCTGATGTAAGTTTATCTAAATCAATAAATCCAGTAGGAACTCCAGTAATATCTGATTGACTTTCGCTGTGGTAAAGTTCATCAATTCTCTCAACTTGTTGTGATAAAAGTTGCCGAATTTCTTGAAATCCTTTGGTGCCCCTAGCACCAGCTTCTGCAATTGCAAAAATTTTTGATTCTGCGTCATCAAGCATCTGCTTTACTTCTTTTCCTTTAGGATTAAATGCAGAACTAGCAATTTCATCTGATACAGAAATTAATCTTCGTAAAACGCCACGATCTCTTACAATTTCTGCATAGCGTCTAATATTTGCTGAAGATGGCGTATTCTGAGCAAAAGAATTTAAATATGAAAGTCCACCTATTTCGTCTGCTTTTGATGAATTAGATAAAGATTCATAAACTGTAATAACATCTGCAGGAATTGATTTACTTATCAATTTCTTGATATGTTGAAAAATCAGACGATGATCATAGCGATAAAAATCTGCATTAGTTACAATATCTGAAATTTGTTCCCAAGCAGTATTGTCTAATAAAAGTCCACCTAGTAAACTTTGCTCTCCCTCAATAGAGTGCGGTGGAACTAATAAAGAATCTAGCTGTTTATCTGAAGGGTCAGTCATTGTATTTTTTAGCCCTTATCAGAGTAATAAAATCAATTAAAAAATTAGATGTTCCGAAATTACTCAGACTCTACACTAACTTTTACTTCAGTAGTAATATCTGTATGAAGAACGATAAATATTTTGTGTTCGCCCAAAGTTTTTAAATAACCATTCGGCATTTGAATTTGAGATTTATTTAATAATATTTCATGTTTTGAAAAAGCTTCTAAAATATCAAGGTTAGTTACAGATCCAAACAACTTACCATCAACTCCAGATTTTTGTTTGATAACTAATTTTAAGTTCGAAATTTTGCTGGAAATTAAGTTAGCATCTTTTAATTTATCATTTTCTATTTTTTCAAGTTCCGATCTTTTCAGTTCAAATTCCTTGATCGCGTCTTTAGTTGCTCTCTTGGCGATATTTCTAGGAATAAGAAAATTTCTTGCATACCCATTTTTTACATTTACAATTTCACCTAAATTACCCAAATTTGTTACATTTTCCATTAAGATCACTTGCATGCTAAATCTCCAAAATATATCTATTTAAGGTTAACTTGAGTGTAAATCAGTATATGGCAGCAATGCTAAATATCTTGCTCTTTTAATTGCTGTATCAACTTGTCTTTGATAATGAGCTTTAGTGCCAGTTAATCTTGCGGGCATTATTTTTCCATTTTCTTGAATGAAATCCTTCAAAGTTTCAATATCTTTATAGTCAACTTGAATTACATTAGTAACAGTAAAGCGACAAAATTTTTTTCTTTTAAACAAAGGATTTTGTTGCTTTCTTTTTTCTTTTAGTTTTGATTTGTCAAACTTTTTAATAAATACCATATCTACTCCAAATCACATAATTCCTCAAAATTAGTTAAATTAAAAATTAAATTTTTACTTTGAGGACTTTTACTTGATATAAATCCAAAAAATCTACATCTTGTGCCAATCTTAACTTTGCTAAATTCTTTTGCAATCTCACCTACAGATATTAATTCTAATTCAAAGTTTAATTTCTTTGTAACATTTGAAACATTTTTTTTTGAAATATGAATTAATCTTGCACTTAAAATTGGGATTCCATAAGGTGTATATCTTATTTCATCCCGATGTTTTAAAAATGCAATGCAAACAAAAAAATTGTCACTTTTCAAAAAAATTCACTTTTTATTTTTTTTTATAACTTTTACTAAGTTACTTTTAAATTATTTATCGATGTAGTTTCATTTTTTTGATTCTTAGCACTATCCTCTTTATTAATTAATTTCATTACGGGAGATGGGCTAGTTTCAGCATTTTTAGTTCTAATTGTTAAGTATCTAATAACAGCATCATTAAACTTAAAGCCAGTTTCTATTTCACTCAATGTTTCCCTACCACACTCAACATTCATACAAATATAATGGGCCTTAGCTATTTTTTCGATCATATATGCTAGTTGCCTTCTCCCCCAATCCTCAATACGATGAACTTTACCACCTTGATTAATCAATAATGTTTTATATCTTTCGATCATTGCTGGAACTTGTTCACTCTGATCTGGATGAACTATAAATACAATTTCATAATGTCGCATTCAATCTCCATAATAAACTCATAAATATTTTAAATAACCAATTAATATAACAACTTAATTTAAAAATATCAATATTTATCGTCATTAGCAAAACTTGCTTTTTTTTAAAAACTGTATAAAAATACAGTCTGATAAAATTTACATGTAAATTTATGTACAAATTAACTAATAGACAAAAAGAAATACTGCTACTTATAAAAAAAGAAATAGAAGACACTGGTTTTCCTCCTACCAGGGCGGAAATATCAAATCACCTTGGTTTCAAATCTACTAATGCCGCAGAAGAACATTTACAGGCACTTGCTAAAAAAGGTGCTATTAAAATTTTTCCGGGAACTTCAAGAGGGATACGTTTATTAAATTTCTCTGAATCTCAAACAGAAATAAAAACAGTTTTCGATAATCAAAATAAATCTGATATAAATCATTTCTATTTATTGCCACTTGTGGGAAGAGTTTCTGCAGGTTCTCCTATATTATCTGAAGAGCACATAACTCAAACTCACAGAGTAGATCAAAAAATCTTTTCAAAAAAACCTGACTATCTTCTTAAAGTCAGAGGAATGTCAATGAAGGATGCTGGGATTTTAGATGGAGATTTGTTGGCAGTGAAAAAAGTTACAGAAGTTAAAAATGAACAAATAATTGTTGCAAGAATTGATGACGAGGTTACAGTAAAGAGATTTAGAAGGAGTGGATTTAATATTGAATTAATCCCAGAAAATAAGGATTACAGAAAAATTACTATTAATCCGGAAAAAAATAATTTTGAATTAGAAGGTCTTGCAGTTGGTTTGCTTAGAGCTTGGGTTTAACAAGCATTTTAATTATTTTTGATGAAATTCCCCTAATTATGTTTACTTCATCTTTTTCTAATAAAACTCTGTTAAATAATCTTCTGATTTTTGGTATCAATTTTGTTGAAGTTTTATTATCTAGGAATTCAATTTTTGATAATGCCTCCTCCAAGTGTAAAAACATACTCTCAATTTCAATTGTTGTAGCGAGTTCATTTATATCCTTTGAATAAGACTTTAAAGTAATATCATTTGCTAACTTACATTCGTAAGCAATAATTTGCACTGCTTGAGACAAATTCAAAGAAGAATAATCTGGATTGGATGGTATTTTTATAAGAGCATTACACCTATTAACTATTTCGTTTGGCAGACCAGATTGTTCGTTACCAAAAATAAAAGCTATGTTTATTTTTGACTCAAAATATAATAGTTGTGATATTTCCCTGGGAGTATAAATTAATGGAGAAAGTTCTCTTTTCCTTGCACTCACTGCTATTGTATAATTACAATCTACTAGTGCATCTTCTAAAGAATTTACTATCTGTGCTTTGTCTAAAATGTCATTTGCTCCACTAGCGAAAGATATAGCTTCTGGATCCTTATTTATATCTGATTTTAGTTTTGATACAAGATATAAATTTGAAAACCCCATATTCTTTAATGCTCTTGCAGCTGCACCAAAGTTACCTGCCCTTGAGGTATTAACAAGAATAAATCTTAATCTATTAGATAGTTTCATAGGAAAAAGCGATCTGATCAATTAAAATACACAAAATGTCATAAACTTTAGTTTAATACTTGTGGAATAAAAATGCATCCAATGATAAATATCGCCGTTAAAGCTGCAAGAAAAGCAGCTACCATAATCAATAGAGCTTCTTTTGATATTGAACAAATTAAAATCACAACAAAAAAAAATAATGACTTTGTTACTAATGTTGATAAAGCAGCTGAAAAAGTAATTATTGAAATATTAAGTAATGCTTATCCAAATCATAGTTTTTTAGCAGAAGAATCGTCAAATACCTTTAATAAAAAAGGAACAAATGATTATCTTTGGATTATAGATCCTCTTGATGGAACAACAAATTTTATACATGGATTTCCTCAGTATGCAATTTCAATTGCTTTAGAACATAAAGGAAAAATTATTCAATCAGTAATTTTTGATCCTAATCGTAATGAATTATATACAGCATCAAAAGGTGAAGGTGCATATTTAAATGACAGAAGGTTAAGAGTATCTCAAAGAATTAATATTAAAGACGCACTCATTGGAACAGGATTTCCTTACAGTGACCTTAGTGGACTAGAAGAATATCTTAAAATATTAAAAATAATGACAAAGAGTTCTTCAGGTATTAGAAGACCAGGCGCAGCTTCTTTGGATCTTGCATATGTAGCAGCTGGTAGATTTGATGGCTTTTATGAAAAAAACCTTAAACCTTGGGATATGGCTGCAGGAGTTCTATTAATTACAGAAGCTGGAGGAATAGTAAGTGATTTTTATGGCAACTCAAATTATTTAAATGATGGCAATATAATTGCAGGCTCACCAAAAATTTTTAATCAAATGTTAGCAATCATAATGGGGCAATTAAAATAATTTTTTTTAAATTGTTTCAGCAAAAACAATTATGATAAAAAAAAACAACCATACACCTATGATGAGACAATATCTCAACATCAAAGAAAAATATCCGCACCAATTAGTTTTTTTCAGAATGGGAGATTTTTACGAATTATTTTTCGAAGATGCTGAAAAAGCATCAAATTTGTTAGGCATTAATCTAACTAAAAGAGGAAAATCAAATGGTGAACCCATTAAAATGGCTGGCGTTCCATTTCATGCAGTTGATCAATACTTAGCGAAATTAGTTAAATTAGGAGAGTCAATTGTTATTTGCGAACAGTATGGTGATACAAAAATCAACAAGGGCCCTATAGAAAGAAAAGTCCATAGAATAATTACTCCCGGAACTTTAACCGATAACGAATTATTAACTGAAAAAAAAGATAATCTTCTTCTGTGTATAAAAATAAATAAAATAAATGAAAACTTTAAAGTTGGTTTTTCCTGGTTATCAATGTCTGAAGGGACATTATATGTTTCAGAATTCAAAACTAAACTAGATTTACTTAAGGTAAAAGTCTTACAGAAAATTGATTTAATATCGCCAGTTGAAATAATTTGTGAGCCTGAATATATAAATATCTTTCGGAAAGATTCAAATGTTGAACCCAAGATAATAGATAAATCAAATTTTGAAATTGAAGCTGGTAGAAAATTACTACTTAAGCAATTGAATATTCAAGCTCTTAATAATTTTGGAGTAGAGCACTTAACTGAAGCTATAGGTGGCGCAGCAGCATTACTAATATATACAAGAAATACTCAAGGGAGTGATTTAAATCATATAAATAAAATAAAGTTAATTTCAGATGACGATTTTATTTGGATGGATCCCGCAACTAGAAAAAATTTAGAGTTAACCGAACCTTTAAGATCTACAAACCAACAAAAAAATTTTTCTTTATTTTCCGTTCTTGACAAATGTAAGACAGTAATGGGATCAAGATTATTAAGATATTGGTTAAATAATATTAATAAAAACCATGACATCGCTAATGAAAGATATAAATTTATTGATTCAATAATTCAAAACAATCTAATAAGTATTACAAGTAGCTATCTTAAATTCATCCCTGATATAGAAAGAATATCAAGTAGAATTGGGATTTTAACCGCACGACCAAAAGATCTCTCTTTACTTCGAGATGGTTTAATTCATATTTCAAAATTGCAAAAAAAAATCATATCAAATAATATTGATAATCAATTAAAAAAAATTATAAATGCATTAGATGTAAAAAAAGAATTAATTCAAATGCTTAATCAAACAATTGCTTACGATCCATCCAAAATGATTAGAGAAGGAAACGTAATAGCAAAAGGATATGACAAAGAGTTAGACGAGCTAAGATCAATTTCTGAAAATGCTGGAAAGTTTTTATTATCGATAGAAATAAAAGAAAAAGAAAGAACTGGTATCAATAACCTTAAAGTTGAGTTTAATAAAGTACATGGTTTTTATATTGAAGTGTCTTTAGGACAAGTCAAAAAAGTACCCAATAATTATATAAGAAAACAGACACTTAAAAATGCTGAACGATATATAACTCATGAGTTAAAAACTTTCGAAGACAAAGCAATTTTATCGCAAGAAAAAGCTATTTCAAGAGAAAAAATGCTTTATGAAAATTTTTTAAAAATACTAGTTAAATTTGTTGCTGATCTTCAAAAGTTATCAAATACAATTGCGGAACTAGATGTTTTAATTAATTTCTCTTCGCTAGCTTTAGAAAAAAATTGGTGTAAGCCAAAATTAGTTAAGGAAACAAAAATAAATATTATTGAGGGCCGTCACCCTGTACTTGAAAATACAATAGAAAGATTTGTCCCGAATAATTGTCAATTGAATTCAGATAATACATTTCTTTTAATTACAGGACCAAATATGGGAGGAAAATCAACATATATGAGACAAGTAGCTTTGATAACGCTTCTTGCATTAATTGGATGTTATGTGCCCGCTAAAAGTGCTGAAATTGGAGCAATAGATAAAATATTCACGAGAATTGGTGCTTCAGATGAGCTTGCATCTGGATATTCTACTTTTATGGTTGAAATGATGGAATCAGCTTCTATTCTAAATAATGCAACTAAAAATTCGCTTGTTTTAATGGATGAGATTGGCCGTGGTACTTCTACTTTTGACGGACTAGCTATTGCTTGGGGAATCGCAAATACATTAGTAAATAACAATCAAAGTCTTTGTATGTTTGCCACACACTACTTTGAATTAACTCAATTGGCAAAAAAAAGTAATTTTTTTAAAAACTTACATTTGTCAGCAATAGAATATAAGAATAAAATCGTTTTTCTCCATGAGGTAAAAGAAGGACCAGCATCACAAAGTTACGGACTTCAGGTTGCTCAACTTGCTGGAATTCCTCAAGATGTAATTCAAATAGCAAAAGAACATTTACTTAAACTTGAGGAAAATTCAGAAAAGAAAAAACCAAAGAGTGAACAGTATGAGTTATTTAAAAAAAATATAAAGAAAAAAGAAATAGTTAATAAGACTAATGAAAAGTTACATGAACTTGTTGAAAATTTAGATATTGATAATCTGACACCTTTGAAAGCAATTGAGTATCTGTATCATTTGAAGCAAACGATTACAAAAAAAAAGTAAAAAATTAAATTATCATAACTTTAAAGATTTATAGTAATCCCCTTTTGAAAATTCCTCATCAATATTTAACGAATCTTCAGTTCTTGCTTCTTTAAGTGATAATTCTAATTCAGTAGCATCTCGAATATCAATAACTTGCATAAAAATTCTTATAGCTATTCCAGCTAAAGGATGATTTGCATCTAAAACTACTTTTCCAGATTCAATATCAGTAACTGTATAAATTATTGATTTATTAATATCCTGTTTATTTATCTCTTCAAATTTCATTCCAACTTCAGTTCCAACAGGTAAAGAATCTAAAAGTTCAATCTTTATAAGATCAACATCATATTCGCCAAAGGCATCTTCTGGTTCAATTTGTATTGCCACCTCACTACCAACAACCTCATTGTCTAATTCTTTTTCAATTTTAGGAAAAATATCATCATAACCACCGTGAAGATATACAGTTGGATGTATACTTTCCTCAATAAGTTTATTTTGTGCATCTAATATTTTATATTTAAATGTAACAACTTTATTTTTAATGATTTTCATTTGGTGAGTTTCCAGTAAATAATAAAAATTAATAATCTTAAAAAAATTCAAATGTCTAAAAATTATAAACAAAATATATTAGGAAATATCACCTTTGAAGAATTTTTCCAAAAATTTTGGGGTAAAAAGCCACTTCTTATACAAAATGCGATTATTAATGAAAAAAATATTTTAAATAAAAAAGAAATTTTAAATCTTGCAAAAAAAGAAGATGTTGAAACAAGAGTGATAGAAAATAAAAAAAATAAATACAAATTAAATAATGGACCTTTTAGAAAAGTAGTTCCTTTAAAAAAAAATTGGACCATTCTTATAAATGGAGCAAATCTTCATAACGAAAAAGTAAATCAATTTCTGAATAAATTTAGATTTATTCCAGATAATTATCTAGATGATTTAATGATTAGTTATGCTTGTGATAGAGGTGGAGTTGGACCACATTTTGATTCTTATAATGTTTTTTTATTCCAAGCTTTCGGGACAAAAATCTGGCAAATATCTAATCAAAAAAATTTATCTTTATTACCAAATCAAGATTTGAAAATCTTAAAAGAATTTTTTCCTTCAGAAGAATTTAATCTTAAATGTGGTGATATGTTGTATTTACCTCCAAAAATTGCCCATAATGGAATATCTAATGGAGAAAGTATTACTTATTCTATTGGTTTTAAATCTCCAGAATGGAGTGAAATATTAGAATCATTTTCAGAATTTCTTTTTGAAAAATTAAATCATAAAGAAGTATACAGTCTACAAGAATTAAAAAAAACTAATTTTCCTTCTAAAATTGATGATGATTTGATAAAAAAAATTAAAAATAAAATAAATACTGAATTAAAAAACATTAATATAAATGTTTTTTTAGGTGAGTATTTTTCAGAACCGAAACTTTCAGTATTTTTTAGCAAGCCCCAAAATAAACTTACTAAAATTGAATTCAAAAAAAATATTAAAAAATTAGGATTTAAGTTAAATAAAAAAACTAAAATGCTTTATATTAAAAATTATGTATTTATAAATGGCGAAACAATTTTAATGCCTAGTAAATCAAAAAAATTATTTATTAATCTTGCTAATCAAAGAGTAGTTTTGGAAAATCAATCTGATTTTTTTCCGGATAATTTTTTGCAAATCATATACGAGTGGTATTTAGATGGTTGGGTTGAAATAAATTAAACTTAATAATCATTTTATTATTATTGTATATTTTGTTTTAAACTCTTTTTTATAAAATCTAATAAAAGCAAAAATATCAAAATTAATTGAGATGAATTTTCAATCAATACTATAAAAAATTTTTTTGATTAGCATTCTGTCCAATCCAGCCCAAATTCTTGTGATGCAAAAAAAATCTCAACTTCTTTTTTTATTTTAGTCCTTTTTATAGCATCTCTAATTTTAAGTTCATTGTTATTTTTCAAAGATACATGCGCAACTACTAATTTATTCAAAGAGGACAAATTTATTGAGTTGAGCAATTCAGCAGCTAAATTATTTGAAAGATGTCCATATGGACCCATAATTCTCGCTTTTAACCACCCTGGATAAATAGATTTTTGAAGCATTTCAAGATCATGATTAAATTCAATAATTAAAGCATTACAAAAATTTAATTTCTCTTCAACATGCAAAGTTTTTTTTCCAATATCAGTCAAAACACCAAGTTTTTTTCCTCTATTACTAAAAGTAAATTGCAAAGGCTCATTTGCGTCGTGAGGAATAGTAAATGGATTTAATTCCAAATTCCCAATATTAAATTTTTTACCATCTTTACAAAAATTATAGTTAACATTCAAATCAGAACATATTTCTGTAAATGTTCCATAGCTTGTCCAAACAGGCAAACCATATTTCAGGGCAAACTTATTTACACAACCAACGTGATCCTGATGTTCATGCGTTATAACAATTGCCGATATGTGACTTGGATCAACACCCAAGCGTTTTAAGCGCAATTCAGTTTCATTAATCCCAAATCCACAATCCAACATTACAGTAGTATTTTTATTATCATCAACAGAAGAAACTATTAGTGAATTTCCCTCACTACCACTACCTAAACTAGCAAATCTCATTTTTATGACTTTAATTCAATTAAGTTGTTCATCAAGTAAATTTAATATCTTTAATGTACTTTTATCTTTAATCGGTTTGCCTTTAACATCAAAAATTCGAACTTGACTAGATGCCTCTTCTGATTTGATTGTTATTTGATAAATAACGGGTAAATTTTTTTCTTCATTTGATCCAAATAATTTAGAAAGAAAACCCTTTTTTTTAGAAATTAACTTTGGCTCTACATAACGAACATAATAAATGCCCTCAGATCTATCTCTATCCTCTACGGAAAATCCAAGTCTATCTATTACTACACCTACCCTTCTCCAAGATTTTGGAAAATCATCTTTTAATAAGATGTATGTGCCAGTTGAATCTTCTTTTATGTTTGAAACATCCAGTTTTAACTTTGTTTCATTTACTTTTATTTTTGTGTCAGATAATTGAAATTTAGTTAATTTTGACATAAGTCTGGCTAAAAATTCAGCTTCTAACTCGGGATCAGAAGGTTTTTTTGTCCAAGTTACCTCGTCGCGAGTTCTTCCAGTAATTATTTGAGAAAACCTCCTATGAGTGATAAAGATTTCAGTTTTATTTGCTTTAATGTTCTCTAGACGAGTCCTGAATTTATCTTTTTCACCGGTTGATATGAAATTTTTAAATACTTTTCCAACTACTCTTCCAACAAGATTTTTGGGAATATCTGGCTTACTTTCTAACCAGTTTGTTTCTATTATTCCAATATCCTGTCTATCATAATCTATAATAAAACCAGCATCTTCCCAAAAACTTTTTATTTGAGGCCAAATATTTTCAGGTTTTTCAGATACGACTAACCACCTTTTATTACCTAGACGTTCAACTTTTATATCTAAAGGTAAATCTTCTTTTGTTAAGATTATTTTATCATCACCTCTGATTTTTTTATTAGAGGCTGGAATTTCCATAGCACCCTGAGACATATTTATATTTTCATTTGGCTGCTTTAAATCAGGTGGAACTGCAAGAGGATTTTCTCTTTTATTTTGCTTTCCAGAAGTTTTATAGTCAATACTCTCAGTTTTAAAAAGCTCTCCAACAGAGCTGCAGCCTGAGAAAAATAATGAACAAGTTACTAAAAAAGTAACGTTAGTAAAGAAAGTTATTGAATTTTTTTTCATAAAATTCTTAAAAAAAAGTGTTTGTCATAACAAAACTCCTGACTCAAATAGAGCATTTCTCAAAATATCTTGATTTTGATTTGATAAATTAACAAGCGGCAATCTAATTCCTCTAGTAATATATCCCATTTCGTGCAATGCCCACTTTACAGGGATTGGATTTGGTTCAATAAAAAGTGCATTATGTAGTGGAATTAATTTATTATTTATTTGAATAGCACTTTTAAAATTTCGAGCGATTGAATCTCTACATAGTTTATGCATTTCAATTGGTGCCACATTGGCTGTAACAGAAATATTTCCCTTTCCTCCACAAAACATCAATGCCATTGACGAAGAATCATCACCAGAATAAATATTAAAACTGTTTGGTACTAATCTTAAAAGTTCAATTCCTCTTGAAATATCAGCAGTAGCATCTTTCAATCCGATTATGCCTGGAATATTTGATAAGCTTAGGATAGTTTCGTTTAACATATCTGTAGATGTTCTTGATGGTACATTATATAAAATCATAGGTAAATCTACAGTTTCAGCAATCAGTTTAAAATGTTTAAACAAACCCTCTTGTGTTGGCCTATTATAATAAGGCACTACTTGAAGTGAAGCATCAGCTCCTACTTTTTTTGCATAATTAGTCAATTCGATAGCTTCTGAAGTAGAATTACCTCCAGCACCTGCTAGGACTGGTACACGATTATTTGAGTAGGAGACTGCAACATCTAATAATTTGCAGTGTTCATCTATCGAAATAGTTGAGGATTCTCCAGTAGTTCCTGCTATTACTAATCCATCTGTTCCAGATTTGATATGCCAATCAATTAATTTTTTTAAATCAACAAAATCTATACTCCCATCTTCTTTCATAGGAGTAACTAATGCAACTAAACTTCCTTCAAACATTTTTAATTTCCAAAATTATACTCATTTAAGCTATTTTAGCTGAACTAAAAATATAACTGTAAAGAATTTATCAGCTTAAATTTTAAATAAATTAACTAAATTAGGGTTGGTTTCAAAGTTTAGCTTTTTATCTTCAATTAATTTAACGCAAATCCTTTGAACGATTGCTTTATTCGGATAGGAAATAAACCCGTTTTCATAAGCGAGTATCCAGTAATTTGGCTTATTAAAATAACTTAGTAGTTCAGCCTTATCAAGTAAATAATTACTATTTGATGGCTTACCAAAAATACTATTCCCTTTTCCAAAAGTTTCATATATTAAAATCCCTTCAAAATCTAAACTATTTATTACTTCTGAAATAAGTGGTCTATGTAAGTAATTTGTAACAACTATTCCTTTATACGTTTTTTCTTTTAAGGGCCAATTTACATTTGTTAGAGATTTCTGATCCTCAAGGTCTAGATTCAATTTTGTAATATTTTTGTGTTTTTTTATGCTTTTTAGTGCATCTTCATTTCGATCAACTGCAATAACTTTATAACCAGCATCTGCAAGCATCAAAGAATGACGACCATTTCCACATGCTAAATCAAGAACTTTTCCCTGTGGAATTAAGTTGTAGAATTTTGATACCCAATTTGAAATATTATTTGAAAAATGATGCATCTAGTTTATTTAATTAAATGAAAGGCCAATTTCTTCTCTAACATCTCGCATTGTTTCTTGAGCTAATTTTCTGGCAACATCACATCCATCAGCTATAATAGCCCTAACTAAAGATGGGTCATCCAAATATTGCTGGGCAGCTTCATGAATAGGTAATTGCTCCTTTAAAATCGATTCTATAATTGGTTGCTTACAATCTAAACAACCAATAGATGCACTTTTACAACCTTTAACAATATAATTTTTTAAATCATTATCAGAATAAATTTTATGAAATTGCCAAACTGGACACTTTTCTGGATTGCCAGCATCATTTCTCTTAACTCTTGCAGGGTCAGTCGGCATAGTTCTGATTTTTTTTTCTACAGCGGTCTTGCTATCTCTTAATGAAATAATATTATTATAACTCTTTGACATTTTTTGACCATCTAAACCAGGTAATTTTGAAGAATCAGTTAATAAGGCCTTAGGTTCAACCAAAATTAATTTTCGACTTCCCTCCAAATATCCAAATAATCTTTCTCTATCTATCATTGATAAATTTTGCGCATCTTCTAACATCGCTTTAGCTTGATCTAAAGCTTCATTTTTCCCTTGTTCTTGAAAAATGTTTCTGAGTTCATAATAAAGTTTAGCTCTTTTTGTTCCAAGTTTCTTAACGCCTTCTTTAGCTTTATCTTCAAAGTTTTTCTCACTTCCATATAAATGATTAAATCGTCTTGCAACTTCCCTCATCATTTCTACATGTGGAATTTGATCCTCTCCAACTGGAACTAAACTTGCTCTATAAATCAAAACGTCTGCAGCTTGCAGCAATGGATAGCCTAAAAAGCCATAAGTAGAAAGATCTTTATCTGATAATTTTTCTTGTTGATCTTTATATGTTGGAACTCTTTCGAGCCAACCTAAAGGCATTGACATTGACAAAAGCAGATGTAATTCTGCATGCTCAGGAACTTTTGACTGTATAAAAAGAGTTGACTGAGTTGGGTCAATTCCAGTAGCAAGCCAATCAATAACCATTTCCCATGTGCTTGATTCAATAATAGAAGGATCATCGTAGTGAGTCGTTAAAGCATGCCAATCAGCAACAAAAAATGCACATGGATATTCAGATTGAAGACGAATCCAATTTTTTAGAGCTCCATGATAATGACCTAGGTGCATCGCACCAGTTGGTCTCATTCCAGAAACTACACGATCAGGATACATAAATAAATTAATTTAATAAAAATTTTATGGGATAAATTAAAAAATTTAGAAATAACGCAGATCCAAACATAACAGGCTTCATCCAATACTGTAATAAGTTCATCAACATTAATCCAATCATTATAAAAAATCCATAAGGCTCAATTCTTGCAAAATATAATGCATATCTGCTAGGGAGTAAGCAATACATAATTCTACCTCCATCTAAAGGTAAAATTGGAAATAAATTAAAAGCGAATAAAACTAAATTGATTAATACTCCTGCTTTTGCAACTAATAATAAAAAATCGTTTTCACTAATTCCAAAAGGTTTAAGAAAAAAAATTAATATCATCCAAAGAAAAGCCATTAATAAATTAGCTGCTGGACCAGCTAAAGCTACAATAGCCATATGTTTTTTTGGATTTCTTAATTTAGAAAAGTTAACAGGTACAGGCTTTGCATAACCAAATACGAAAGGACTACCAGAAAAAACTAACAGCAATGGAATCAAAATTGTACCAATTAGATCAATATGCACAATTGGATTTAAACTCATTCTTCCTTGAGCGAAGGCAGTAAAATCTCCAAAAAGTTTTGCAGCATATGCGTGTGCTGCCTCATGAAGAGTTATAGCTAGTAAAAGAGGAAGTGCAAACACTGCCATTTTTTGAATAATCTCACTCATATATTTTTATATAATAACTTTTTAAGAAAATAATGTTGAATCGCCCTTACCTTTTCTAACTATTACTGGGTGATCTCCTGTTAGATCAACTATTGTCGTAAGTAAAAGACTACAATTTCCTCCATCAATTACGAGTTCTATTTGCTTTTTATAAAGATCAGCAATTAAATTAGGATCAACCATAGGTATATCAGTGCCAATTGGTATCAAAGTAGTACCAAGTAGAGGTTGGCCAAGCTCTTTAAGCAAAGATAGCGCAATTGTATGTTCAGGAACCCTTAAACCTATTGTTTTTCTAGCAGGATGAGATAAGCGTCGAGGAACTTCCTTTGTTGCTTCCAGAATAAATGTAAATGGGCCAGGAGTTTTTGACTTTATAAGGCGATACTGAATATTATCAATTTTTGCATAACTTGAAATTTCAGATAAATCCCTGCACAAAAGTGTTAAATGATGTTTTTCATCTACACCGCGTATTTTCCTTAATCTATCAACAGCATTTTTATCATCTAAATGACAAACAAGTGCGTAACTGGAATCAGTTGGCATTGCAACAATGCCTCCAGAGTCAATGATTTTTGATGCTTGTTTAATTAATCTCTGTTGAGGATTATCTTTATGAATGTGAAAAAATTGAGTCATTGAAATAATTTAGCAATTTAAAATCAATTATTTTGCAAGGCCATAATTCTTTGTTCAATAGGAGGATGTGTAGAAAACAACTGTAATATTCCAGATGGTTTATTTATTCCTAAAGTGGCTACTGACTCGGGTAATTCACTTGATTGCATTTGAGCCAATTTTGTCAAGGCATTTACCATTGGTTTTTTTGATCCCAGTAATTGAGTTGAGCCAAAATCAGCTCGAAATTCCCTATATCTCGAAAACCACGCAATAATTATTGACGCTACCAAACCAAAAATAATCTGACAAGTTATTACAGAAACAAAATAACCGACTCCACTTGAACTTGAACCTCCTCTAGATAAAAAACGATCAACAATATATCCAACTAAACGTGATAGAAATACAACAAAAGTATTTAAAACTCCTTGTAACAAAGTCATAGTTATCATATCACCATTTGCTATATGAGCGATCTCATGTCCTAAGACCCCCTCAATTTCCTCTTTAGACATATTCTGAATTAACCCAGTAGAAACAGCAACTAATGCGTCATCTTTAAAGGCACCTGTAGCGAAAGCATTAGGTTGTCCATTATAAACAGCGATTTCTGGTGTTTTAATGTTCGCTCTTTGAGATAATATTTTTACAGTTTTTAATAACCAATGTTCGAAAGAATTTTCAGGTTGCTGAATAACTTTAGCTCCAGTTGTCCATTTAGCCATTGGCTTACTAATTAATAAAGAAAAAAAGGAACCTGTAAAACCAATAATTATCGAGAAAATCAAAAGAGATCCTAAGTTTAATCCTTGCTCATTTAAGAATCTATTTGCACCAAATAATGAAAGGATTACAGACATAATAGCAATAACAGCTAAATTCGTCATTATGAATAAAACTGCTCTACCCATATTTAATTCCCCCAAAATGAAAATTTTGTCATGATAATATTTCCCAATTATGCCAAATAGGAAGCAAATTATTCGGAAGATTTGGAATCATTCCAAGATCATACTTTGATTCAGTTATATTATGAAAGTCTGATCCTCTTGAAGCTAAAAGTTTATTTTTTTTTGCATATAAAGCATATTTATGAAACTGATAGTCATTATGGCTTCCTGTTACAACTTCTATACCTTCTCCACCTAATTTTTTAAATTTACTAACAAAAACATCAAAAACAGCTTCATTAAATGAATATCTTCCAGGATGAGCAATTACTGCAATTCCTCCTGCTTCTTTAATCCACCATATTGCTGAGTCTAAATCTGCCCATTCATGGGGTACATATCCAGGTTTACCTTTAACCAAATACTTTTTAAATACATCATGTAAAGTTAGACAAATACCCTTATCAACAAGAAACCTTGCGAAGTGAGTTCTTCCAATTAGCTCATGATTAGTAGCAAATCTTTTTGCACCTTCAAAACTATTTTCTATTCCACAATCTGAAAGTTGTGCTGCTATCTCTTTAGCTCTATCTATTCTTCCAATTCTTACAGACTCAAGACCACTTTGAAGTGTTTTGTTATTTTCATCAATACAAAGGCCAATAATGTGAACAGTTTCTCCAGACCATGTAACAGAGATTTCAACACCTGAGACAAACAATAAATTAATTTCATCTGCAACTTTTCTAGCTAGAGATATTCCACCTAAATGATCGTGGTCAGTTAAAGCCAAAACATCGACACCATTTAATTTAGCTCTTTTAACTAAATTAGCAGGAGTCATTGATCCATCAGAAATGCTTGAATGACAATGTAAGTCAATATTCATGAAATCAAAATTAAAATTTAAATTTAAAAACAAATAATATTTTAAGCTTAAATTATAAATTAAGCTTGATTAAAAAAATTATCTAAAAGTTTAGCAATTTCTTGAGGTTTTTCATGATGAAGCATGTGCCCAGCATCTCTAATTTTTTCAATTTTTACATTTTTTATGACTTTTTTCCTGTCATCAAATTCTTTTTTTGGAATATCTTTTCCAATCCATTTATTAATTTCAGATAATTCAGCCTCAACCCACAAAACTTTTGCTGAAATTTTTTTCCAACAAGCTAATACTTCTTCTAAATTATATAAATTCGCACTGACTATTTTATGACTTGGATCACCCATAATTTCCCATTGCCCATTACTATTTTGTTTAGACCAATGATTAGCAATAAAATCTGCTCTATTTCTTTTTAATCTTGGATTTATTTTTATCAAATGAGAAATTACCTCATTTTTACTATTAAAACTTTTTAAATTTTGTTTTATTTTTAACTCATTTAACCACTTTTCAAATCTTTTAGGAGCCTCTTCTGGATGAGATCTTGGTAATCCAAAACCTTCTAAATTTACTAATTTTGAAACTCGTGATGGTCTAACACCTGAATAAATACCAGCAACGTTCCCTCCCATACTGTGCCCAAGCAAATTAACACTAGTTTTTTTTGAGTAGAAATCTAAAATAAAATCCAAATCTCCAATATAATCTGGAAACCAATAACAATCTGACTTTGTCCATTCAGAAAGACCAAATCCTCTAAAATCTGGAGCAATTACATGCCAATCTTTTTTTAAAAAATCAACTATAAACTGAAATGATGCAGAATTATCCATCCATCCGTGCAACATAAAAATTTTAGAAAAATTTTCATTACCCCAATGTCTAACATGAATTTCAAGACCGCGAAAATTAACATACTCAGAACGAGACTCTTTCATTGAAAATTGATAATAAAAAAAAATTTAAAAATACATCTTTTTAGTTATAAAATAAAAATATTATTATAAAGGATTAAGTATGACTTTTAAAAAACAAAAAAATATTTATGCGAGACTTTATAAAGATTTTAATTGGAATATTTCAAAATCATTTAACATTGCAAATTTTTGTTGTAAAAGATGGGCAAAGTATTCTTCAAAAATTGCAATAATAAATGATGATAGTTCAAAAAAAAAAAAATATACATATGAAGACTTAAATAACTACAGTAATCAATTATCAAATGCGCTTTTAAAATTGAATATAAAAAAAGGTTCTATAGTAGGAATCATAATGCAACAAAAACCAGAAGTAGCAATTTCACATTTTGCATGCTACAAAATTGGCGCTATAGCTATGCCACTAGCACATTTATTTAGTCTTGACTCATTAAAATTTCGCTTAAAAGACAGTGAAGCAGAAATTATAATTTGTGATGAAAATAGTTTTGAAAACGTTAAAACAGTTTTTGGCGATTGTCCTAAACTTTTAAATGTAATTTCAATAAATTATCCTTCGAATAGTAACAAAAATTTTTTTGATTTTTACTCCTTGATTTCTAAAGAAAATTTGTTTCTTAAAGAGATTAAAACACAATCAATCGATCCTGCATTATTAATCTACACTAGTGGCACAACAGGCAATCCAAAAGGAACATTACTATCTCACTCAACTTTGATTGGAAATCTTCCAGGTTTTGTGGCATCACAAAATTGGTTTCCCCAAAAAAATGATATTTTTTGGTCACCTGCAGATTGGGCTTGGACAGGAGGTCTTATGGACGCACTACTTCCAACACTTTATTTTGGTCATCCAATAGTTTCTTGCAGTGAAAAATTTAGTTCTTCTGATGCTTTTAGAATAATGGAAAAATATTCTGTAACTAATACTTTTCTTTTTCCTACTGCTTTAAAAAAAATGCTTAAAGATTTTCCTGAACCCTTAAAATTTTTTAATTTAAAATTAAGAGCTATAATGAGTGCGGGCGAACCGCTTGGAAACACAGTTTTTGATTGGGCAAAAAATAAATTAAATATAACTATTAATGAAATGTATGGTCAAACAGAAGCAAACTATTTAATTGGAAATAGCTCAAAACTCTGGCCCGTAAAACCAGGAAGTATTGGTAAACCATATCCAGGTCATGAGATAATTCTTATAAACTCAAGTGGTGTAAAAGTCCCTATTGGAAAAATTGGACAAATTGCAGTAAAAAATTCTTTCAAAAGAAAACAAAATCCTATCATTTTTAAGAATTATTGGAAAAATAAAAAAGCTACAAAGGAAAAATTTTTTTCAGATTGGTTACTTACTGGTGATATGGCAAAAAAGGATAAAGACGGATATTATTGGTATCAAGGCAGAAAAGATGATATGTTTAAGTCGTCTGGTTACAGAATAGGACCTTCTGAAATAGAAAATTGTTTAATCAAACATGAAAATATAGAAAATGCTGCCATAATCCCGAAACCTGATGAAAATAAAGGAAACATAATTAAAGCGTATATTGTTTTAACAAAAAAAACACCAAACGATATTAAATCAAAAAAAAAAATATTTATCAGTATTCAAAATCATATTAAAAAGTATCTTTCTAGATATCAACAGCCAAAAGAAATTGAATTTATTGATTCACTTCCAATGACAACTTCAGGAAAAATAAGAAGAGTTGTTTTGAAAAATAATTACTTAAAAAAATAATATTATTTAAATTTTAAGAATTGTCTTTTGCTAAACTTTTAATACTATTGATTTCATCATCTGAAAATCCAGCCATTAAACGAGCATTTTCATTAAGTGGAAATTTAATTATTTTTGAACTATATTGTTTTATCAAATTAATATATGTTTTTTGTTTATCTAGATTTTTTTGTTCGCAAATCCAATTAAACCATTTATTACCTAAAGCAACATGTTTTATCTCGTCTTTAAGTATTACCTTTAAAATTTGTGCTGCATTTATATCTTTAGCTTGCTCTAACTTTTTAATAATTAATGGGGAAATATCAAGTCCTCTGGCTTCTAAAGTCTTTGGAATAATTGCTAATCTTGCTAGTAAATCATTTTTAGTTTTTTCTGCCATTTCCCACAAACCATTATGCGCAGGAAAATTTCCGTATTCATGTTTATTCTTAGATAAGTAAGTATTCAGTAATGTGAAATGACGAGCTTCCTCTAACGCAACTTGCAACCAATCAAAGTAAAAATCAAAAGGAAGGTTTGGAAAACGCCAAATTATATCTAATGCTAAATTTATGGCATTAAACTCTATATGTGCCAAAGAATGAATTAATGACATTCGACCCTCAACAGTTTTCATTGATCTTTTAACAAGTCTTCCAGGTGAAACTAAAACTGGTTTGACAGGTCTTCCTGGTATAAATTTTTTATTTTTTAATATTTTCGAATTTTGTACTATTAGTTTATTATTTAAGTGTTCAGAACTAAGTTCAATAATGCCGTTGATTTTTTTACATAATTTTTTTTCAGCAAGTAATAAAAGTGCTTGACAGCGTAATTCTTTATTTTTCTTTTCCAAGATTGGTTTCATTTTATTTAAAAAAACTTTAAAAATATATGACTATTTATAAACTCGATAATAATACCCCAGTAGTTGATCCCAGTGCATACATTACAGATTCTGCAAACATTATTGGGAAAATTTTAATTAAAAAAGATGTAAGTATATGGTTTTATGCAACATTAAGGGGAGATAACGAATTAATAGAAATTGGAGATTATAGTAATATTCAAGAAAACTCTATTCTTCATACAGATAAGGGTTTTCCTTTAAATGTTGGAAAATATGTAACGATTGGTCATGGAGTAATATTGCATGGTTGTAGCATTAGTGATAACTGTTTAATAGGGATTAAAACAGTGATTTTAAATGGCGCAAAAATAGGAAAGAATTGTATTGTTGGAGCAGGTTCATTAATCACTGAAGGAAAGGAATTTCCTGATAATTGTCTTATTTTGGGTGCGCCCGCAAAAATAATAAGACCAATTCAAAAAGAACAAATCAATTTTATTAAAGATAGCGCGAAAAACTATGTAAAGAAAAGTAAGCATTTTTTAAGAAAATTAAAAAAAATACATGAGGGATAAACTACGGAAATTTCTATTTGATGAATCTCAAGTTTATGGTCAAATTGTTGAAATTTATCAGACCTGGGATCAAATTCAAAAAAATAATTCTTGTCCAGAAATAGTAACTAATATTTTAGGTGAAATGATATCTGCATCAATATTATTATCAGCAAATCTAAAATTTGATGGAAAAATTATCATTCAAATTTATGGTGATGGACCAATTAAATTTTTGACTGCTGAATGTGATTCAAAGTTAAGAGTAAGAGCTACTGTAAAAATATCAAAAAAAAATAAAATTTCTGAAAACACTTCATTTGATAAACTTTTAAATACAAAAGGAAAAGGAAGATTAATCATCACACTTGAACCAAAAAATAATAATCTAAAACAAAAAACCTATCAAAGTATGGTTGAGTTAATAGGAGATTCTATTTCAAAAATTTTAGAAAATTATATGCTTGTATCTGCACAACTTGAAACAAAATTTTGGCTAGCAGCTAATAAAAATGTTACAAAAGGATTATTATTACAAAAAATGCCTGAAACAAACGAAATAAATCAACAAAAATTATCAGATCCTGATCTTTGGGAAAGAACTGTAAAAATAGCAGATTCGCTCAAAAAAAAAGAATTACTGGAGACAAACATTGAAAAAATTTTAGAAAAACTTTACTGGAATGAAGCAGTCAGAGTCTTTAATCTTAGGTTTCCAACTTTTTTTTGCAGTTGCTCAAAAGCAAAAGTTCATAACATGATAAAAATTTTAGGTGAAAAAGAATTACAGCCAAATATATTAAAAAATAAAAATTTAAATATTAATTGCGAATACTGTGGAAAAAAATATGTAATAACCAGTCATGAATTAAAAATAATATTTTCAAAAGACATGTAAAGTGAAATAACTAATCATTTTCAACATTATTTTTTGATTCATCTTCAATAATCTGAACAAAAATTTCGCCATCTTTAATTAATCCTAAATCAAATCTTGCTCTTTCTTCAATTGCTCCAGTCCCACTTTTCAAATCTTTTACTTCAGATTTTAGTTTGATATTTCGATCAAGCATTTTTACCTCTTCTACTTTAGCCTTTTCAATTCCTCTAGATAACTCCCATACTCTAAGCCAACTTCCTTTACCAAACCAAAGAGGATACTGTATCAAAATAACTAATATTGATAACACAATTATTAAACTCTTCATTATTTTAATAATCCTTCATTATCTATGTTGTAAAAAGCTTTTATTCCGGGATAACTAGAAATATTTCCTAAATTTTCCTCAATTCTTATTAATTGATTGTATTTTGAAACTCGATCTGTTCTTGATAATGAGCCAGTTTTAATTTGCATGGTATTGCAGCCTACTGCAATATCAGAAATTGTTGTGTCCTCAGTTTCTCCAGACCTATGAGAAATTACAGCAGTATAGTTTGCTCTTTTTGCCATTTCTACAGCCGCAAAAGTTTCTGTTAAGGTTCCTATTTGATTAATTTTTATTAAAATTGAATTTGCAATCTTTTTTTCAATACCCTCTCTAAATATTTCTGGATTTGTAACAAACAAATCATCTCCTACAAGCTGAATTTTTTTTCCTAATAAATTTGACAAATTTTTCCAACCTTCCCAATCATTTTCCGCCATTCCGTCTTCAATTGAAATTATTGGATACTTTTTACACAAATTTACTAACAGATCCGCAAAGTTATCTGAGGACAAAGTCAAATTTTCTCCCTCTAGTATATATTTACCATTTTTATAAAATTCGGATGCCGCGCAATCTAATCCAATAGCAATTTGTTTACCAGGTTTAAAACCAGCAACTTCAATCGATTCTATTATCAAATCTATTGCTAACTCATGATTTGAAATCATTGGAGCAAATCCTCCCTCATCGCCAACAGCAATTGATAAATTTCTTTTTTTTAATATCCTCTTCAAAGAGTGAAATATTTCAGTTCCAAAACGAATTGCTTCTCTAAAGCTATTAGCTTCAAGAGGGATTATCATGAATTCTTGAATATTAAGTTTATTATCTGCGTGGGCACCACCATTAATAATATTAATCATTGGCACTGGCATTTGCATAGCACCTGATCCTCCAAAATATCTATACAGAGGTAATCCAGACTCTTCTGCTGCAGCCTTAGCAACTGCCAAAGAAACTGCTAAAATTGAGTTTGCACCTAATCTTGATTTATTCTTAGTGCCATCTAAATCAATTAGAGCGTTATCTAAAAAAGCTTGTTCACATGCATCTAATCCCATTACTGCCTCTGAGATTTCAGTATTTATGTTCTCACATGCTTTTAAAACACCTTTACCAAAAAACCTAGTTTTATCATTATCTCTGAGTTCAACTGCCTCGTTAGAACCAGTTGATGCACCTGATGGCACAGATGCACGTCCAATTATGCCTGACTCTAACAGAACGTCACATTCTACTGTTGGATTTCCTCGAGAATCAATTATTTCTCTACCAATAATGTCAACTATTGAAGTCATAGACAAAATCTCCGCATAACTTAAAATTTTTTTAATTATTTCTTTACTATTCTATCAATTTCAACTAATTTTTCTAAAAGAGCTCTTAAAGCTTCAATGTGTAATGAATTAGGTCCATCAGATAAAGCTTTATTTGGATTTGGATGCACCTCAATGAAAAGGCCTGAAATTCCTACTGCAACTGCAGCTTTTGCTAGAACTGAAATGAATTCACTTTGTCCTCCTGATCTACTTCCAAGTGCGCCTGGTAATTGAACAGAGTGACTTGCATCAAAAACTATAGGACAACCTATTTCTCTCATAATTACTAATGATCTCATATCTGATACCAGATTGTTATACCCAAAAGATACTCCACGTTCGCATGCTAAAAAATTATCACTTACGAGGCCAAAATTTTTCGCAGCTTGTCTCGCTTTATCAATTACGTTTTTCATTTCATTAGGAGCTAAAAATTGTCCTTTTTTAATATTTACAGGCTTACCAGACTCAGCACAACTTTTAATAAAATCGGTTTGACGACAAAGGAAAGCTGGGGTTTGTAAAATATCAACAATTTCTGCAACAATTGGAATTTCTCTTGATTCATGAACATCAGTCAAAACAGGTATGTCAATATCTTTTCGAACTTTAGCAAGAATATTTAATCCTTTTTCCAAGCCTGGCCCCCTAAAAGAATAATTTGTAGATCTATTAGCTTTATCAAAGGAGGATTTAAAAACATATGGAATTCCTAAGTCTGATGTAATTTCTTTGATTATCCCAGCTGTATCAATTGCCATTTGCTCTGATTCAATAACACATGGTCCGCTAATTAAAAAGAAAGGGAAATTTAAACCTACATCGAATCCGCATAATTTCATGCTGCTTTCCTCTGGAAAATATTTTTTTTGTGTTTTAAAGCAGCTTTTATAAATGAAATGAACAATGGATGACCTTTTCGAGGTGTTGATTTGAATTCTGGATGAAATTGAACACCCATAAACCAAGGATGAGATAATTTTCCTGATCTAGGCATTTCTATTATTTCACATAAAGATTCAGGCTTCGTTCTAGCAGAAACAATTAAACCAGAATTCTCAATTCGATTCAAATAATAATTATTTGCTTCATATCTATGTCGATGTCTTTCAGTAACCTCATTTCCATAAATATCATGGGCTAACGTTCCACCAACTACGTTGCATGTTTGTGCTCCAAGCCTCATTGAACCCCCAAAATCTGATTTTTCGTCTCTTTTTTCAATGATTCCATCGCTATTTTTCCACTCAGTAATCAGTGCTACCACTGGGTAATTAGTTATTGGATTAAATTCAGTTGAATTAGAGTTATGTAATTTTGTAATATGACGAGAGAACTCAATTAAAGCAACTTGCATTCCTAAACAAATACCCAAATAAGGAATTTTTTCTTCTCTTGCAAACTTGGCTGCTAAAATTTTTCCTTCAATACCTCTTTTTCCGAAACCTCCAGGAACTAAAATTGCATGAAATTTTTTTAATTTAGTGACTCCTTCATTTTCAATTTCCTCGGAATCAACATATTCAATATTTACTTTTGATTCAGTATGAATTCCAGCATGACTCAGAGCCTCAGTCAGAGATTTATAAGATTCAGTCAAATCAACATACTTACCAACCATAGCAAGGTTTATTGAATATTTTGGATTTTCAAGAGATTCTATTAGATTATCCCATAAGGAAAGATCCGCAGGTTCTGGACATAAATCTAATCTTTGACAAATTATTCTATCTAATCCTTGATGATTAAGAATATTTGGAATTTTGTAAATTGAATCAATATCCCAAACAGAAATAACATCATCTTTTAAAACATTTGAAAAAAGTGAAATTTTTTCTTTTTCTTCTTTTGGTATTGGCCTGTCTGCTCTACATAACAATGCATCTGGTGAAATACCAATTTCTCTTAATTTCTGAACACTATGTTGAGTTGGTTTAGTTTTTAATTCACCAGCAAAAACTAAAAAAGGAACTAGTGTCAAATGAATAAAAGCTGCATTATTTCTACCTCCTTGCAAAGACAATTGTCTTGCAGCTTCTAAAAAAGGAAGAGACTCTATATCACCAACTGTTCCTCCAATTTCCACTATTGCAATATCATATCCAGCAGCGCCTCTATGAATAAACTTTTGAATTTCATTTGTGATATGTGGAATGACTTGAACTGTTTTTCCTAAATATTCTCCCCTTCGTTCTTTTTTAATTACCGACTCATAAATTTGACCAGTAGTAAAGTTATTAACTTTACTCATTTTTGTTGATATGAATCTTTCGTAGTGTCCAAGGTCCAAATCAGTTTCTGCACCATCATCTGTAACAAAAACTTCTCCATGTTGAAAAGGACTTATTGTGCCTGGATCAACATTTATATATGGGTCAAGTTTTAGAAGAGTTACTTTTAACTTTCTTGATTCAAGAATTGCTGCAAGGGACGCTGCTGCAATCCCTTTGCCAAGAGAGGAAACTACACCGCCAGTGACAAATACAAACTTAGTCATTAATGATATAAATTAAAGCACTAGCAAAAAAAATAAAAGTATACCGCAAAGTTTAATCTAATTTTAATTAAATTAATGAAATTAAAGAATTAGCTTAATTATTAATTAAAATATTGAGTCGAGGGAAAACTCTAATTAAATTATTAGTTGTTTGTAATGCAATTTCTTGCAATGATTCTGATCTTAATTTTTCTAAAACTTTAGCAATTTTTAAAATTTGTTCTGGTGTATTAATTTCTGATTTTATCCATTTTGGAGACATATCTGGAGAGTCAGTCTCTAAAACTATCGACTTTAATGATAAATATGAAGCTAAATTTCTGATATTAATTGCCTTTTCATAACTTAAACTTCCTCCAAAACCAAACAAAAAATTATGATCTAAAAAAAATTTTGCTTGTTGTTTACTTCCATTAAACGCATGAACTATCCCTCCATTCACTTTAGTAGAACGTAAATATTTTAAAATAATATCTTGAGATTTTCTAACATGAAGAATTACAGGAAGGTCAAATTCTTTAGCATATTTTAATTGTTCAATAAAAAAAAATTCTTGCTTGTCTCTTAAATAACCCTCTCTTAAATTTGAGGTATAAAAATCCAAACCAATTTCACCTACCGCAATAAAATTGTCATTTTTTAAAGACAATTCAATATTTTTTCGTAATATCTTTAAATCTGACTCATCTGCATTTTTTACAAATAAAGGATGAATTCCCAAAGAAAAAGCACAATTTTTAAATCTTTTAGTTAATTCAGAAACTAATTCAAAATTAGATTTTTGCACACTTGGAATAATTATCCACTTAACACCTGAAATATGAGCTTTTCTTACAACTTCATTTAGATTAAGTTGGTTTTCTAAAAAATCCAAATGGCAGTGACTATCTATAAAAAAAGAATTCAATTTAATATCATTCATTATTTATTTGACTTAAGCCATCAGATGATAATCGATAAATGCTGTCGCATTTGCTTGCGATTTTGTCATCATGTGTTGCTATTATAAATGAAGTTTTGAAATTATCCGACAAATTCATCATAACTTCAAAAACACTTTTAGCAGTGTTTTTATCTAGATTGCCTGTTGGTTCATCGGCAAGCACACAAATTGGTTTTGTTATTAAGGCCCTTGCAATAGCAACTCTTTGTCTTTCGCCACCAGATAATTCCCCAGGGAAATTAAAATACTTGGATGACATTTGTACTTCATCTAAAATTTGCTTTGCAATAAATATCGCATCCTTTTTTTTAATTCTTCTAACCAATAGTGGCATTGCGACATTTTCTAATGAAGTAAATTCTGGAAGTAAATGATGAAATTGATAAATAAATCCTAAGAAACGGTTTCTGTAATGATCTAACCCTGTTCTAGTAATCTCACTAAGATTATTTTTCATCAAAAAAACTTCTCCAGAACTAGGTAAATCTAAGCCCCCTAATAAATGAAGAAAAGTTGATTTCCCTGATCCTGAAACTCCAACGATTGCAACTCTTTCGCCTTTTTTTAAAGAAAAATTAATATTATTTAAAACATTAATTTTTTCATTTCCTTGAAAAAAAAATTTACATAAATTTTTACAAGATAAAATTTCATCTGAATCATAAAAATTCATAGATTTCTCATTCTCGTTTCAATGCATCTGCTGGTTGTATTTTTGAGGCTTTAAAACTTGGATAAATTGTTGAAAAAAAAGCTAAAAGAACTGAAATCAAAGAAATTTGTAATAAATCTTTTAATCTTAAATCAGTTGGTAAAATACTTATTAAATAAATTTCTTTCGGTAAAAATTGAAAACTAAATAATCTTTCAAAAAAAGGAAAAATAATATCTAAATTTAAAGATAAAACTATTCCAAGTGTTAATCCAATTACAGTACCGAAGAATCCAACAAGTAATCCTTGGTAAATAAAAATCATCATAATTGAATAAGATGGGACACCTAATGTTCTCAAAATAGCAATATCAGACTGTTTTTCAGTAACTGTCATAACTAAACTTGAAACAAGATTAAATGCAGCAACAGCTATTATCAAAGTTAATATTAGAAACATCATTTTTTTCTCGATTTGAACAGCCTCAAACCAATTTTTATTTAATTTAGACCAATCTCTAACAAAATATTTATTGTTTAATTCTTTTGATAACACTTTAGATACACTTACAGCTTTATGGATATCGTTTAATTTTACCCTTAAACCAATTGGGCCATCTAACTGAAAAAGTTTCTTGCTATCGCTTAAATGTACAAATGCCAAAGAGGAGTCATATTCATAATGCCCAGAATTAAAAACTCCCACAACATTAAAACGTTTTAATCTGGGAATAACTCCAGCAAGAGAAATTTGTCCTTTAGGCGCTATTAAGTTTATTTTATCACCTACTTGAATTTTTAAATTATACGCAAGCTCACTTCCAAGTATTATATTAAATTTGTTAGCAACTAAATAATTTAAATTGCCTTGAATAACTTGATTTGATATATTAGAAACATTATTTTCTTGTTTAGGAAGGATGCCTTTTAAAAAAATTCCTTGAAGATTTTCTCCATTTGTTACTAAAACCTGAGAATCAATATAAGGAGCTGAAGCAACTACGTTTTTGTTTTTTTTAATTATAGTAGATAATTCATCCCAATTTTTCAAAGCTCCACTGAAGCTAAATATTTCAATATGTGAAACAACCGATAACATTCTATCTCGAACTTCTTTTTGAAAACCGTTCATTACTGAAAGAACCACTATCAAAGCAGCGACTCCAAGTGAAATTCCAGAAATTGAAATTAAAGATATAAAAGAAATAAACCCATTTTTTACTCTTCGCTTACTTGTTTTAGTATATCTTAACGCTATACTTAATTCATATGATATAAAACTTGAAAAAAACAAATTAACCTCTCAAAGAAACATAATATTTTAATAAAATAAAATTTGATTTAATGATCATAGTTATATACTTTAATTAATGTCAAGTAATGCACTAACAAATAATGTTCAAATGAAAATTAAAGAAATTATTTTACCTTTCTCTTTATTGCCAGAAAAATACTCTAAAGATATCTTAAATGAACTAAAGCTTCCATATTTTTCTAATTTAATTTCAAAAGCTAAATTTAATTGTAAATCACAAATAGATTTATATTCTTTTTTTCTTCCTTATGAAAAAAGACTTTTTAAAATTAATGAAAATAATAGCCCAAAGATTTCTTATGATTTTATGGAAAATTTCAAAATCAATAAAAAAAACGGCTACTGGTTTATTCTACAACCTGTACATTTTCATTTAGCAAGTGATCATGCAGTGTTAACTGATTATAGAAACCTAAAGTTAGACGAAGAAACATCTATTAAATTTTTTAATTTAGCGTCACCAATCTTTAAAGAAAACCAATTCGATCTAGTTTACGGAAATTCTTATTTCTGGTTTTTTCGTGCAGATAAATTTAAAAACCTTAAAACATGTTGTCCAGACGTTGCATGTGGGAAAAATATTGATATTTGGATGCCAAAAGGTGAACATGAATTTGAATGGCTTAAACTTCACAATCAAATTCAAATGGTTTGGCATAATTGTGTAAGCAATGAGGAAAGAGAATTACAAGGTAAAGATAAATTGAATGGAGTATGGATTTGGGGAGGATCAAATAAAAAGAACTTATCTATAAATTTACCAAATTTAATTAAAAATATATATTTTATAAATTCTAACAACACTTTTCATAAGACTAATGATGAATTCTGTTTTATTAATAATCTTATTCCATATGCTATTTCAGAAAATTGGAGTGGCTGGATTAAAGAAATGAGGAATCTTGATAATTTTTTCTTTAAAAAATTACAAAATGATTTAAATTCTGGAGAAATTCATAAATTAAAATTTATTCTTTCAGATAATTACAGATTAGCTGAATGGACTTTGAATAGAATTAATATTAAGAAATTTTGGATTAAACCTTCTCTTAAAAAATTACAATAATGTCAAAAATTAAACAAAGATCTTTTTCAAAAAAAACCTCTTTAGATTTAATCGAAAAAGGATTGAACCCTATAATCGCTCAGCTTTTTTCAGCAAGAGGAGTAAAAGATCTTTCTCAAACTACACATAAAATTGATAATTTGATTTCTCCTGACTTACTTCTAAACTCTTTCAAAGTTGGAAATTTTATAGCTGATGCCATTGAAAATAAAAAAAAAATTACTATTGTTGCAGATTATGATTGTGACGGAGCAACTTCATGCGCATTAGCTTTAATGGGATTAAGATCAATGGGAGCAGTCATTGATTATGTAGTACCAAATAGATTTGAATTTGGTTACGGATTAACAACTGAAATTGTTGATTTTGCATTAAAAAATAAAAAGCCAAATATCATCTTGACAGTCGATAATGGTATAGGAAGTGTTGAAGGTGTTTTAAATGCAAAAAAAAAAGGCATTGATGTAATCATTACGGACCATCATTTACCGGGAAAAATTCTTCCTGATACTGAATTTATTGTGAATCCAAATCAACCAAATTGCAAATTTCCAAGCAAAAATCTCGCTGGTGTTGGTGTAATATTTTACGTTCTCATAGCTACTAGAAAAATACTTCGAGATCGCAATCATTTTGATATTTCAAATCAACCAAAGCTAAACTTACTACTTGATTTAGTGGCGTTAGGAACAATCACTGATATTGTTAAACTAGATATGAATAATCGTATTTTAGTTTCTCAAGGTCTTAAATTAATAAGAAAAAATCAAGGTTGCATTGGGATTAAAACAATATTTGAAGTATGTAACATTAAACTAAGTGAAGCTACAACACAAGATTTAGCGTTTTATATAGGACCAAGATTAAATGCGGCTGGAAGACTTAAAGATATTTCATTAGGCATAGAGTGTTTAATTACAAATGAATATAATCAGGGTATTTCGATTGCTAAAGAATTAGAAATAATTAATCACAAAAGAAAAAATATTCAAAAAATCATGAATTTTGATGCAACTAAAATTATAGAAAAACAACGTAAAAAAACAAAATTTACAATTTCCATGTTTGATCCTAATTGGCATGAGGGCATAGTTGGAATAATTGCGTCAAAAATAAAAGAAAAATATAATAAACCTACTATAATATTTGCGAATACAAAAAATAAAATCCTTAAAGGTTCTGGTAGATCAATACCAGGATTTCATATTCGAGATTCTATAGATTTTATTTCAAAAAAAAATCCTAATTTAATTAAAAAATTTGGTGGTCATTCAATGGCGGTGGGTCTTTCGATAGAAAATCGATATCTTGAAAAATTCTCTAGAGAATTTGAGATAATTGGTAAAAATTTAATATCACAATCTGATTTAAAAATTACTTATGAAACTGACGGTTCTTTAGATGAAAAACATCTTTCAATTAATCTTATAAATGAAATCAATAATCAAGTATGGGGGCAAGGATTTCCATATCCATCATTTTGTGACGAATTTATAATAATAAGCCAAAATATAATTAAAAATAGTCATCTAAAACTTAAATTGAAAAAAAAATCATTCATATTTGACGCAATTTGGTTTAATCATTCTGAAACTGTAATTAGTCCCGTCAAAATCATTTATAAATTAGACATAAATAAATATAATGGCCAGAAAAAAATACAATTGATCATTGATTATGTTGAAAAAATTTTATAGGTATAATTTAGTTTAAATTAAAAATAATTCTTTATTTAATTAATCTTTATGCAAATATATTATGGAAGCTGAGCAATTAAACAATATTTTTTATCTTATTAGTGATCTTTTAATTAGAGAAAAAGACTTACGGAGGTTTCTTTGACTTTGATTCTAAATTAGAACATTTAGAATTAATAAACGCTGAGATGGAAGATCCATTAATCTGGTCTAATCAAAAAAAATTTCAAAGACTAGCTAAAGAAAAAAAAACCCTAGAATCAGTAGTAATGAAACTAACAGATATAAATAAAGCTCTTCAAGATTCAAATGAGTTATTTTTAATTGCAAAGGAGGAACAGGATTATGAAACTATTAACTCTATATATAAAGATGTAATTAATTTCAAAAATGAGATAGAAAATATAGAGTTCAAAAGAATGTTTTCAAATCCTCTTGATAAAAATAATTGTTTTATAGATATACAAGCAGGCGCTGGAGGCACTGAAGCACAAGATTGGGCGTCAATGTTATTGCGCCAATATGCAAGATACTGCGAAAGGAAAAAATTCAAAATAGAAATTCTTGAACTGTCCGATGGAGATGTAGCTGGCATAAAAACGGTTACTCTTAAAATAGAAGGTGAATACGCTTATGGGTTGTTGAGAACAGAAACAGGTATTCATAGATTGGTAAGAAAATCTCCATTTGATTCTGGTAAAGGCCGCCACACTTCTTTTGCAAGCTTGTTTGTTTATCCGGAAATTGATGAATCAATTGATATTAATATCAATACTTCTGATGTTCGAATAGACACCTATAGAGCATCTGGCGCTGGAGGGCAACATATTAATAAAACAGATTCTGCGGTTAGATTAACTCATGAACCAACTGGAATAGTTGTTCAATGTCAAAATGATAGAAGTCAACATAGAAATAAAAATGAAGCATGGGCACTTTTAAAATCACGTCTTTACGAGTTAGAATTGAGGAAAAAAATGGGAGAACAGAAAAAATTAGAAGATTCGAAAAAAGATATTGGTTGGGGTCATCAAATACGTTCATATGTTCTTGATCAATCCCGAATTAAAGATCTACGTACAAATTTCGAAACCAGTAATATAAAAGCAGTTCTTGATGGTGACCTAGATGAATTTATAACTGCCTCAATGAAACAAGGTATTTAAATTAATATGATTCCTAAAAAAGAAACTCAAGTTTTAGAAAAAGAAGAAAATGCAATAATTTCTGAAAGAAGAAATAAACTTAGAGAATTACGTCAAAGTAGTGAAGCATTCCCTAATGATTTTTCTCCAAAAAATAAAGCATTTGATCTTCAAATTAAATACTCTAACTTAACAAGGGAAACACTTCTTAAAAAAGAAATTTTTGTAATAGTTGCAGGAAGAATGATGTTGAAAAGAATTATGGGAAAAGCATCGTTTGCAACTATACAAGATTTTTCTGGAAAAGAACTTAATGGGAAAATTCAGATATATATTTCAGATGAAATAACTGGATTAGAAAAACATAATCAATTTAAACATTATGATGTCGGAGATATTTTAGGTGTAGAAGGTTTGTTATTTAAGACAAAGACTGGTGAGCTATCAGTAAAAATTACTAAGCTAAGATTATTAACTAAATCCTTGAGGCCACTTCCAGAAAAATTTCATGGTCTTGTTGATCAAGAAACAAAATATCGTCAAAGATACTTAGACCTTTTAATTAATGAAACTTCACGCCAAACATTTTTAATTAGAACAAAACTGATTTCAGTAACCAGAAAATTTATGGAAAAAAACGATTTTATTGAAGTAGAAACACCAATGCTACATTTAATACCCGGCGGAGCAAACGCAAAGCCTTTTATAACTCATCACAATGCACTTAATACGGAAATGTATTTACGAATTGCACCCGAACTTTTTCTTAAAAGATTATTAGTAGGTGGGTTTAATCGAGTTTTTGAAATTAATCGTAATTTTAGAAACGAAGGACTTTCAACTAAGCATAATCCAGAATTTACTATGATGGAATTCTACGCATCTTATGTGAATTACACTTGGTTAATGGAATATACTGAAAATATGATAAGACAAATCGTAGAAGAAATTTTTGGAAAACAAACATTCAATTTTCAAGGAAAAAGTCTTGATTTCTCAAAAAAATTTAAAAAATATACACTTTTAGGTTCAATAAAAAAATTTGCTCCAAATTATTCAGATAAAAATCTCGATGATACTTACTTTATTGAAAAGGAACTGAAAAAAATAGGTATTGAATTGAAACCTAACTTAGGTCTTGGCGCATTGCAATTATCATTATTTGAAAATTTAGTTGAACCTAAGCTTTGGGATCCAACATTTATAATTGATTACCCTACAGAAGTTTCCCCCCTTGCAAAATCATCTAAAAATAATCCTTTTGTTTCAGAGCGTTACGAATTATTTATTACTGGACGTGAAATAGCTAATGGATTTTCTGAACTAAACGATCCAGAAGATCAAGCAGGACGTTTTCTTAAACAAGTAGAAAATAAGAATTCAGGAGATGATGAAGCTATGTTCTATGATTCAGATTATATTCGAGCTCTAGAGTATGGTATGCCTCCAACAGGAGGTTGCGGAATTGGTATTGATAGATTGGTTATGTTACTAACTAATTCTTCAAACATAAAAGATGTTATTTTATTCCCACATCTCAGAAAACAAATTTAACTAATAATTTAATATTTTTTTACTTATTTTCTTCGATCCAATTCATCTGAATTGCCTCTAAAATTCTTTCACTTGAATTATTTGGATTGTCATCAAAATTTTCTAACTCTGTTATCCATTTATGCAAATCGGTGAATCTAATTTTTAGAGGATCAACTTCAGGATATTTATCACTTAAAGCTTCAGCGATTTCTAAAACATCAGTCCATTTCATAATAGATACCAAATAAATTTTTAGTGATTTTCTCTTGCATGATTTTTTGTATATTTTGGAATTTCAACTACTAAATTATCATGACCAACTATAGATTGACAAGATAATCTTGACGTACTTTCTAAACCCCATGCTGCATCTAATAAATCTTCTTCCTTTTCTTCAGCTTCATTAATAGAATTAAAACCTTCTCTAATAATCACGTGGCAGGTTGTACAAGCACAAGATTTTTCACAGGCATGCTCTATTTCAACATCCTGATCTAAAAGTGCATCGCATAATGAAGTACCTTCTTCAGTATCAAAAACTTTTCCAGATGGACATAAAATTTCATGAGGCAAAACAACAATCTGTGGCATGATATTCTCTTTAATCTTTAATTAGTTTATCCAAATTTTTTCCAGTCAATGCTTTTCGAACATTTCTATCCATTCTTTTCGACGCAAAATCCTCTGTTGCTTTACTTAAACTGTCAATATATTTTTTAATTAATTTTTGATTCGAGTTATTTATATTAATTTTTAAATTCTCAATAAGATTTTGAATATTTTCTTTTTCCAAAGATGTTAATAAATCAGAGTCATTTTTAAGAGCCGAATTAATTGCAATAATAATCCTCTCCCCCTCAACTTTTATTTCAACCAGAGATCTAACATCCTTATCTTCATGAGCTGTCTCAAATGAGTCATTAAGCATTTGATAAATCTGTTTATCATTCAATCCTTGAGATGGTTTAACTAAAACTGAAGTTTCAGCACCAGAATTTTGTTCAATTGCAGAAACAGACAAAATACCGTCTGCATCAACTTGATAAGTAACCTTAATTCGAGCAGCACCTGCAACCATTGGAGTAATCCCTTTTAGTTCAAATTTTGCTAATGACCGACAATTATTAACTAAATCTCTTTCCCCTTGAACTACATGGACAGATAAGGCTGTTTGACCATCTTTAAAAGTAGTAAATTCTTGAGTAAATGAACATGGAATAGTCGAATTACGAGGAATAATTTTTTCAACTAAACCACCCATTGTTTCTATACCTAATGATAAAGGAATTACATCTAAAAGAAGCCAATCTTTTTTTGTGGCTTTATTTCCAGCAAGTAAACTTGCTTGCATTGCCGCACCAATAGAAACAACTGTATCAGGATCTATATTTTTAAGAGGCTCTTTTTTGAAAAAAGATCTAACTTCGTCTCGAAGCATTGGCATTCGAGTAGGTCCTCCAACAAGAACAACTCCATCAATTTGCTCCATATTCAAATTAATTTCTCTGAGAGCATTTTTACAAATATTGATTGTTTTTGCTATAAGATTTTTTGTTAATATTTTAAAATCTTCTTGAGTTATTTTTAGATTAAACAGATTAGAACGAAATTTGAATTTGAATCTAATTGAAGAACTATCGGAAAGTGATTCTTTAATTTCCCTTGCCTTAATTAAAATACTTCTTTTCTCAAATTCAGATAATTCTTTTAAATTTAATTTTTCTTTAATCCAATAAAAAATAAGAAAATCAAAATCATCTCCTCCCAATTTAGAATCTCCACTAGTAGCCAATACTTCAAATATGCCATTTGATAATTTTAAAATTGATACATCAAAAGTTCCTCCTCCAAGATCATAAACAACATAAACTCCCTCAGAGTTTGAATCTAGTCCATAGGCAATAGCAGCAGCTGTGGGTTCATTTATCAAACGCAAAACATTAATTCCAGCAATTCGGGCAGCATCTTTAGTTGATTGTCTTTGCGCATCATCAAAATATGCTGGTACAGTAATTACTGCTCCAAATATTTTTTTCATAAAAAAATTTTCAGCTCTTTTTTTTAAAACTTTTAATATTTCAGCGGAAACTTCTTCGGGACTTTTAATTCCGAAAGAAGTTTCAAATTTAATATCTTTAGTATTTTTAAGAAAATTGTAAGGAAGGTCGTCGATATTTTTAATATCTTTTAAATTCCTACCCATAAATCTTTTTACGGAATAAATAATATCTTTCGGATCAGATAATTCATTATTATTAAAATAACCAACTTTAACTTTATTGTTAGGGTAATAGCCTACTATTGAAGATAAAAGAGGATTGCCTTCAGAATCAGAAAGCACTTTTGATTTTCCATTCTCGCAGATAGCTACCAATGAATTGGTTGTGCCTAGGTCTATTCCAATTGTTAATCTGTCAGAATCTTCTTTTAAAAATTGTTCGGGCTCTGAAATTTGTAAAAGTACCATACTAGTATTTTTCTAAAAAAATCTAATCATTTAATGAGAAATTAATTTCTTTTTCAAATTTTTCAAGAAATATTAATTTTCTTACTGTTTCAATTGCAGAAATAAAACTTAAATCATTCAATTGAGAGGAAACTAAATCAAGTAATTCACTCTTACTTACACTTAAAGTATCTAAAAGATTATCAATTACAGAATTATCTTTTTTCTCTTTAGCATCAAGAAGTTTTTCACGCCATTCCATTTGTTGAATAAGGAATTCCTTAGACATATTGGTATTTGATTCCATATTCAAGGGCGCTCCATTCAACTCACATAGATATTGAGCACGCTTAACTGGATTTTTTAAAATTTTGTAAGCATCATTAACATGCGCAGCCCATTGAATAGCTAGTTTTTTATCTACATCAGAAGCCAAAGCATGTTTATCAGGGTGAATTCTACTTTGAATTTCAAAATATGCAGATTCTAGTGTTTTTTCATCAATCATGAATCTTGGAGCAATTTGAAACAATGAAAAATGATTTTCCATGACTATTTAAAATTCAGATTATTAGATAAAATCACAGTGCAGAAATCAATGTTAAAAATTTACTTAAACTCTGAAGCTTTCGCCACAGCCGCACTCATCCTTCACATTTGGATTAATGAACTTAAAACCTTCATTTAACCCTTCTCTTGCAAAATCAAGCTGCGTACCTTTTATATAAGGTAAACTTTTCGGATCAACAAACACTTTTATTCCATGGGATTCAAAAACTTTATCCTCATTTATATCATCATCCACAAATTCAAGCATATAAGCCAGCCCAGAACAACCTGTAGTTTTAACACCTAATCGCAATCCGATCCCCTTGCCACGTTTTTCCAAAAAACTGTGCACATGTTTTGCTGCTTTTTCTGTTAAAGAGATAGACATATTTTTCCTAAAGCAATCTAAAAAAATTTTTAGTCCTTTTGATTTTTGTAATCATCAACTGCAGCTTTTATAGCATCTTCAGCAAGTATTGAACAATGTATTTTTACCGGAGGAAGGGCTAATTCATCTGCAATTTCAGTATTTTTAATTGTCATTGCCTCGTCTAGAGTTTTACCTTTGACCCATTCAGTAACAAGAGAAGATGATGCTATGGCAGATCCACATCCATATGTTTTAAATTTAGCATCCTCTATCATCCCATTATCACCAACTTTTATTTGAAGTTTCATAACATCACCACATGCTGGTGCGCCAACCATACCTGTACCGACAGATTTATCATTTTTATCAAAAGTTCCAACATTTCTTGGATTTTCATAATGATCAAGTACTTTGTCTGAATAAGACATAAAAATTCTCCCTTACACAAAAAATTAATGAGCTGCCCACTTAATTGAATTTATGTCTATTCCTTCTTTATACATATCCCAAAGTGGTGATAACTCTCTTAGTTTATTGACTTTCTTCTTTAATAAATCAACAGCAAAATCAACATCTTTCTTAGTTGTAAACCTACCAAAAGTGAAACGAATTGAACTATGAGCTAACTCATCACTCCTACCAAGAGCTCTTAGGACATAAGATGGTTCTAAGCTTGCAGAAGTGCAAGCTGAACCAGATGAGACAGCAATATCTTTTATAGCCATAATTAAAGACTCACCTTCTACATAGTTAAAACTTACATTTAAATTATGAGGTATTCTACTTTTCATATCTCCATTGATGTAAATTTCTTCAATCTCAGATAATCCCTTTTCTAATCTATCACGAAGGGCTTTTATAGCTGAAACTTCACTTTCCATTTCCTCATTTGCAAGACGGAAAGCTTCACCCATTCCGACAATCTGATGTGTTGCTAGGGTGCCTGAACGAATACCTCTTTCGTGTCCGCCACCGTGCATTTGAGACTCTATTCTAACTCTTGGTTTGCGACGCACATATAGAGCACCAACTCCTTTTGGCCCATAAGACTTATGAGCTGAAAAACTAACCAAGTCAACCTTGACCTTTTTAAGGTCAATTAGTATTTTTCCAGTTGCTTGAGCGGCATCGCAATGAAAGATAATTCCCTTTTCTCTACATAAATCACCTATTTGATCGATAGGTTGAATCACTCCGATCTCATTATTTACCCACATTACTGAAACAAGAATTGTATCTGGTCTAATAGCCTCAACTAGCTGATCAATTGAAATTAACCCATTATCCATAGGCTGTAAATAAGTAGCTTCGAAACCCTGACGCTCTAACTCTCTAAAGGAATCTAGAACAGCTTTATGTTCTGTTTTGACGGTAATAATATGTTTACCTTTATCTTTATGAAAATTCGCAGCGCCCTTCAATGCCAAGTTATTACTTTCAGTTGCACCAGATGTCCAAATTATTTCTCTTGGATCAGCGTTAACTAACTCAGCAACATTTTTTCTTGCTTCTTCAACAGCCTTTTCAGCAGTCCAACCAAACATGTGGCTCCTCGAAGCAGGATTACCGTATTGTTCTCTCAAGTAAGGAATCATTTTTTCAGTAACTCTTGGATCAATTGGCGTAGTTGAAGAATAATCCATGTATATCGGAAAATGTGGGGCTCTTAATGTTTCTATTAGAGCTTTAGAAAATGGTGCATTCATAATTAAACTCCTGATTTTAAATTGGTTGAAAAGTATTATTTTTAACAACCATTGAAACTGTTTTCAAATTATTTTTGTGCTGTTGCTTCACTAAATCTTTTAATGATACCGATTCTAAATAATCAAAAACTTTTTTATTAAGGGTAGCCCACAAATCATGTGTCATACATCTTATACCTTCAGAATCACCTTGAAGACTACAGTTTTCTTGCCCACCGCAAAGTGTAGCATCAATCGGCTCGTCAACGGCTGTAATTATGTCGGCTACTGTTATATCGTCTGAAGATCTAGCCAAATTATACCCTCCTCCTGGACCTCTCACAGAAACTACAATTTCGTTCTTTCGTAATTTGCCAAAAAGTTGTTCTAAATATGATAAAGATATGTCTTGACTTCTACTAATCTGAGACAAAGTCACGGGTCTATTTTCATCACGTAATGCCAAATCAATCATTGCTGTTACCGCAAACCTTCCTTTAGTAGTAAGTTTCATATTTAAAAACAATTTAAAAAAAAAATTCAAAATAACTTAAAATAAATCCTTAATAATTTTGTCAAGTATAACAAACTTGATAATTTTTGTCAGGATTAGGAAAAAGAAAGAAGTTTCTTTTAAAAAAATTTAAATATTACATTATTAAAATTAATTTTTTTTTTTCAATAAGCTTAGGCCTTTAAAAAGCTCATGCATTTTTTTATTACGTATGAATGACAAGTTATAAGGGTGTTCAGATATAACTGATGGAAATCTTCCAAAATCCGGTATTAATTTAATAAATTCAGACACTTTGCCCATTAAGATCAAAGTCGGAAGAGAGTGTTTGTGATAGTTAATTAAGGTTTCAAAAACAACTTTCATAAAAGGCAACCAATATTTTGCCTCCTTATGTACTGAAACATCTTTTCTAAAAACCAATGAGGTATTTATCAGTAAAAAGCCGTTAATAAGTAAATTATATTGTAAATCTGATAATTTTTGAATAAAAACAGAATCAGTTGAACTTAATATTTTAGCAATTTTTTTTAAATCTTGAAAATTAGTGTTATTTTTTTTTAATACTCCTTCAGTAACCAATAACATTTTTAAAAAATTTCTTAATGATGTCGCCTTATTAACTTTTTTTGATAACCCATTAACTGACCAAAGATTAGAAACTGAGCCGTCCATAAAACAATATCCTGTTGCACTATCTTCTCGAGGGTATGGACTTTCACCAATTAAAACGTACCTAACGTCTTCTAATGGCTTTTTAAAAGCAGAAAAAATTCTTTTTTCAGTTGGCAAATAAAATTCCTTTGATAACTCTGTTAAATAATTTTTATTCTCTTTATTTACTTCAAAAAGAGCTTTTTTTAATGGAGTTCTCCATGAAGGTGATGTTTGATCAATAGCCTCTAAAAAAACATTAGGTATAAGCATTCAGAAAGTAATTATTTAGCAATTGATACTATTTTTTCAGTACCTGAAGTGCCAAATAATTTTTCTTTTAAAAATTGAATCTTATCTCGAACATCAGCAGCTTTTTCAAATTCAAGATTTTTAGCATGCTCTATCATTGATTTATCTAAACGCTTAATTTCTTTTGTTAGCTGCTTAGTTGAAAGTGAATCATAAGATTTAAATTTAATTGAATTTTTCAATTCTTCTCTAGCAGCATCGATTTTATAAATACCATCAATCATTTCTCTGATATCTTTTTTCACTCCAATTGGTGTTATATTGTTTATTTGGTTATAAGAAACTTGTTTTTTTCTTCTTCTATCTGTTTCATTTATTGCTCTTGTCATTGAGTTTGTAACTAAGTCAGCATAAAGAATAGCTTTACCATTTAGGTTTCTTGCTGCTCTTCCAATTGTTTGTATCAAACTTCTCTCAGAACGAAGAAATCCCTCTTTGTCTGAATCTAAAATTGCCACAAGAGAAACTTCAGGTATATCTAATCCTTCTCGCAATAAATTTATACCCACCAACACATCAAAATTACCTAATCTTAAGTCTCTTAGTATTTCAACTCTTTCTACTGTATCAATTTCACTATGAAGATATCGAACTTTTATTCCATTTTCAGACAAAAATTCCGTTAATTGTTCTGCCATCCGTTTAGTTAAAGTTGTAACAAGAACTCTTTCATCAACTTTTACCCTTAATAAAATTTCTTGAATTAAGTCATCAACTTGGCTTTTAGCAGGTCTAACCTCGACTTCGGGATCTACCAGTCCTGTTGGTCTTACAAGTTGCTCAACAATTTTACCTGAGTGTGACCTTTCATAATCAGCAGGAGTAGCAGAAACAAAAATTAATTGTCGTAATTTAGATTCAAACTCATCAAAACGAAGTGGACGATTATCAAGTGCTGATGGTAAACGAAATCCATAGTCAACTAAATTCATTTTTCTAGCTCTGTCACCATTGTACATTCCATTCAATTGCCCAGTCATAACATGAGATTCATCCAAAAACATCAATGCATCGTCTGGCAAGTAGTCAACTAAAGTTGGTGGTGGTTCTCCTGGCTTGGCACCAGATAGATGCCTGGAGTAATTTTCTATACCTTTTGTAAAACCAATTTCTTGCATCATTTCTAAGTCAAATCTTGTTCTTTGCTCAATTCTTTGTTCTTCAATTAATTTGTTTTCTTTTTGAAAAAACTTAATTCGATCTTTTAGTTCAATTTTAATTGTTTCGATTGCCTTTAATAACGTTTCTCTTGGTGTTACAAAATGAGAACTAGGGTAAACTGTAAAACGAGAAATTTTCTGTTTTACTTTTCCTGTTAAGGGATCAAGTAAATATAAACTTTCTAATTCATCATCAAATAATTCTATTCTTATCGCAACTTCTGCATGTTCAGCAGGAAAAATATCCAATGTATCTCCTCTCACTCTGAAAGTTCCTCTGCCAAAATCAAAATCGTTTCTGGTGTATTGCATTTGTACCAATCTTGCTATTACATCTCTCTGAGCAATCTTATCTTTGACTCTTAATGTCAGGATCATTTGATGGTATTCATTAGGATTCCCAATGCCATAAATTGCTGAGACCGTAGCAACGATAATGACATCTCTACGTTCCATCAAAGATTTAGTACAAGAAAGCCTCATTTGCTCAATATGCTCATTAATCGCAGAGTCCTTTTCAATAAATAAATCTCTATGAGGAACGTAAGCCTCAGGCTGATAATAATCATAATAACTTACAAAATATTCAACAGCATTTTGGGGGAAAAAATCTCTAAATTCACTATATAATTGAGCAGCTAATGTTTTGTTTGGAGCAAAAATAATGCTTGGTCTTCCAGTTTTAGCAATAATATTTGCCATTGTGAAGGTTTTGCCAGAACCAGTAACTCCTAAAAGTGTTTGGAAAGATAATCCATCTTGAATTCCTTCAACAAGTTCAGCAATTGCAGAGGGTTGATCACCTGACGGCATAAAAGGCCGAAAAAGTTTAAATGGGGAATTCGGGAAATTTACTAATTCGGACTTATTTGATGAAAAATCAACAACAGAAATTTCAGTCATTAGTATACCTTTGGTAAAATAAATAATTATAGAAAAGAATAGAATTTTAAACCAAATAATTCATATTAACACGATGATAAATTCACCTCATAAAACAACTTTTTCAAATATTGATTTAGCTCCTAAAGACCCAATATTGGGAATAACCGAATCTTACAATAATGATGTAAATCCCAATAAAATTAATCTTGGAGTAGGTGTTTATTACGATGAAAATGGAAATATACCTCTATTGGAATGTGTGAAATTGGCAGAAACTTTTATTTTGGAAAAATGTTCTTCTAAAGTTTATCAACCAATTGATGGTAATAAAAAGTTTAATTTCGAAGTTCAAAAACTTATTTTTGGTAGCGAAAGTGATCTTATTCAATCAAACAAAGCTGTAACTGTTCAAACTTTAGGCGGAACAGGCGCACTTAAAATTGGAGCAGATTTTTTGAAAAAATTTTTTCCTAGTTCTCAAGTTTGGATTAGTAACCCAAGTTGGGAGAACCATAAAGCAATTTTCGAAACAGCAGGTTTTAAAGTGAATTGTTACGATTACTATAATGACAATACACATGATGTTAATTTTGACGAAATGTATACTCAACTTAATAAAATACCTAGTTATTCAATTATTATCTTCCATGCTAGTTGCCACAATCCAACTGGTGCGGATTTAAATTCATCTCAGTGGGATCAAATAATTGAATTGATTAAATTTAGACATTTAATTCCATTTTTAGATATGGCTTATCAAGGATTCTCAGGTCCTGTAGAACTTGAAAGAGTTCTTATAAAAAAGTTTGTAAGCTCATTAGTACCAATCCTAATTTCAAACTCTTTTTCAAAATCATTTTCATTGTATGGAGAAAGAATTGGAGCTTTGTCAATTGTTTCACAAAACTCAAATGAAAGTAATAAAATATTGTCACAGCTTAAAAGATTAATTAGAACAAATTACTCTAGTCCTCCAACTCACGGGGGTCAAATAATTACTCTATGCCTTTCAGAAACTGAATTAAGAAAAATTTGGGAAGAAGAACTTTCAAATATGCGAACAAGAATTATTGATATTCGTGAATCTTTAGTGAAAAAACTTAAAATTCATTCTCCGAATCAAAACTTTAACTTTATAATAAATCAAAAAGGCATGTTTAGTTATTCTGGTTTAAAAAAAGAAAATGTTGAAATTTTAAGAAGAAATTATTCAATTTATATTATAGAAACAGGAAGAATTTGTGTAGCAGCTATTAACAACAAAAATTTGGATTACATTTCGAAAGCAATATCAAAAGCCTTGTAATCCATATTTAAAAACTATTAAATTAATTTTTAACTTTAAAGAAAATCATTTAATATTGAATAATATCAAATCCCTGATAGCTCAGTTGGTAGAGCGACGGACTGTTAATCCGCAGGTCGCAGGTTCGAGCCCTGCTCGGGGAGCCATATTTTTTTATTTAAAATCAATTTCTTACTTTAAATGTGGTCAATATTTTACCTTTAATAGAGTAAATTGTTTTTAAAACCACTCAAATATATTAAGAAAATAATAATTAATATAACCTTAAGATAAATTGGGAAATACTATGAAATCTATACTCTCCATCGTGATTTTTCTCTTTGGGTGCACCACAGGTTTCGCAGCAACCAGTTCCAACAACTCGTCCTTAAAAAATTATAAAAAGGGGCATCACCATGTTGATGTAATGTTATTAATGGACAAAATATATGATATAAATTTAAGCTCCAGTTCTTTTGAGGTCGAAGCGGAAATTATACTAAAATGGTTTGATCCAGAGTCTGTTCGATTCATTCAAAGTAAATACAAAGAAGACACACTTACCAGAGATTATTTCAACGAAGCAATGAAATTAATATGGCACCCTGAATTCGTTGTCTCAAATGAGCTAACTCCAAGAACTACTGATTTTAAAACACTTAAAGTCTTTGATGACGGTTATTTAGAAGTTTTTGAAAAGTTCGTCACAAAAATCGCAATAGACTCGGATATTCATGAATACCCTTTCGGCGATCTTGATCTTACCCTAAATATATCAGCTTTTACACACGAGGCAGAAGAAATGACTCTAAAACCGATATATTTTGAATTAGGACATGGTCACGCTAATGAGCAAGTAGTAATTGGTCCATGGCAACTGAAAAAGAAATTTGTAAAAGAGGAGATTGATGAGCGACTAAGTTCTCACGAGGCATTTTTTTCACACAATAAGTTTCATTTTATTTTGTCGCATGATTTTATGGATACTTTGCAAAAGGTGATTTTTCCGATTTCTGCAGTAATGCTATTTTCAACCTTCATGAACTTTTTTGCATCATTGAAATTTGGTCCAAATGCTGATTGGAGAATTGGCGGCCAGATTACACTAGTCTTAACTCTTTTTGCTTTGAAATTTTCTTTGGCCAATGAAATTCCAGTTACGCACTATGTCAATTTTATTGATGAATTATTCATTATTGCCACAATAGTAGTGGGACTAAACTTACTTACGAGCGTGGTGATCAATGATATGTATCAAAGAAAACCGGATGGTGCCGCTGCGACCTTTGAATTCATATATAAAATTGCTCAACCTATTATTATGATATTAATGATATGCTGGGCGGTCTATTCGATCTTCTTTGCATTTGAGCCTTCAACAGGTGGGAGCCATTAGCTTTAAATTAAAACAGATTTTTTTCGTTTTTTTTTTCAATATTTACTATTTATTTCATCTTACTACACTGGCAAGAAAGTGGCTTTAATCCCCCCTGCCTTTTGGTCTGAGCACAAGTCAAGGTCTACTGTTCATTTTTAAACACCGCCTTGATGGGCACTTCGCAGAATGCGAGATTAAATCGATAGACTGATTAAACTTAATCTTTCCACCCGTTAAAGATCCATTTGGTTAATTTTAAAATTTTTATTAACATTTATATATATTAATTCAAAAGTTATTTAATAAAAAAATCTGCTTTTTCTTTATTTTTTTTTGAATGCTACATTCGGTCATAATAATCTTCCATCTTGTCCAGAAAATCAAGAAGGTCTTTACCAAAATTGTTCTGGATCTTTTACTAATACTTATGGCGGAAAGTATTTTGGCGAGTGGAAAGAGATTAAAGCATATTATCAAGAGATCTTAACTTATCCTGAATGGAAAAAGCATATTTTTGAGCTTAAGAAAGCTTCAATGTACATTCAAGACACTATGATTTATAACAACGGAATAAAGTATCAGGATACATGGAAAAATAATAAAGCTTAAAGTAAAAGGATTTTAACTTATACAAGTTGAGATCAGTATATTGCTGAGAAAAGATGATAAATTTCATTGTCAGGGAATAATGAGTTTTTATAATGATTAAGCAAAGTATATTGTAGAGTGGAAGCACGATTATATGAGTTGCTTTGGGACAGTAGTATTGTCTAATATTGATAAGTATATTTGTAGATTTTAAGAAAATATATTTAATAAAGCGGTTAAAAAAAATATTTTTCCCCAGAAATCAAAAAATCTCTCTTAGGTAATGTTTTATTGAAAAATAAGTCGTAATTTTTTATTAAATTTCACAAATTTGAACATATATGGCGAAATTTAAGTATGTTTCTAAACATTGGTTGTTAATTTGTTCTCTGAGAAACTACAAATTTATTTGATAATATTTTCCTTACCTCAAATTTTTAAAAAATATTTATAAATTTTTAAATAATTTAAATTTTTATTTAAAAAAAATTAGAAACAGGTTCCACTTCAAGGGGATAAAAACAAAAATGTGTTGTTATTCATAAATTTTATAATCAAATTAAGAATTTCTATTTATTAGATATTAAAAGTTAATATAATTAATTAAAAATCATATTTATTTTTTCGAATCTGCCAAAATACCCCAAATCGTAAAACCAATCATTACAATAACAGATAACCACGCATTCCAAACAGTATCATCTATCAAAGAAACATAAATAATCATAAAACTCCAAGGTATATGATAACCTACAAAAATATATTTGATTTTTTTCTTCATTTTTTGGTCATTTAAATTTTTTATAAATTTCGGGAAAAAAAATATTTCATAAATTGAAAAAGTTAATATGGAAACTGCAACAAATAAACACGCAACTTTTGAGTATTCAGAAGAAACAAAATTTGGATGTTGCGCCTTTAAAGATAGTAACGGCAAATAAATATTAATTGCCTCAAGAAAAAAGACAAAAGCATACACAGCTGCAACTATTCCGTGACTTAATATAACAAATGATAAAGAACGAATTATCATACTAAAAGGCCCTAATTTATAAAAATGATCAATACAAATTTTTTGTTTTTGTTTTGATTTTGTATAAAAACTTTAAAACACAATCTTTAAAAAAATAATTATCTTTTGTAGATATATAAAATAGTTATCATAATAAGCTATTTAATTTAAATTCTTTTTGGAATCATCAACATAAAATATTAAAAATTAATAAATACTTTTTATTGCTAATAAATATTTTCCTTTATTTCCTTTAATTTATTTTCTTGACAAATTTATTTAAAATTTATTTTATCTAAGAAATATTTTTTTAATAAATATGTTTTAGGTAACGTGATATCTCTAGAAATGCCAAATTGACTAAAATCTTATTTTAGTTAATTATAAATTTATTTAATATTCTAAATGTTATAAACTCTTTAAAAGTTTAAATTAATATTTAATTAAGTTTATTTGTTGATTTTTAAAAATAATTGTTATTTAAATTATGTGACCATTTTTTGGATAAACTTTACTTAAGCAAATATACATTAAGAACAATAAATTAATTATTTTATTTTTTTAAAAGTTAACTTTTTATTTTAATTAACCTTTAAATTGCTTTTCTTTAATACCATTGAGATGTTAAAATATTACTAATAAGTTTAAAGTTTAAATTATTCTAATGAAAATTATTAACAATAAAGCAGATATTTTAGCAATTTCGTTATCCACCTTATGTCTAATACATTGTTTTTTATTACCTTCATTATTAATTTACCTTTCAAGTTTAGTTACTCTAAATGCTGAGAGCGAGCTTTTTCATTTATTAGCTGTTTTCAGTGTTTTTCCAGTGAGCATTTATGCTTTGGTTATTGGATATAAAAAGCATAGAAAGATTACTTTTTTAATATTGGGATTTATAGGATTATTCTTTTTGCTAATTGCTCTTTTTTTAGAAAAAAAGATATTAGGATTATCGTTCGAGGAGATTTTAACTTTTTTTGGCTCATCAATTATTATATTATCGCATTCACTAAACTTATTTTTTTGTCGACACTCTGATTGCGATTGCCACAGTCATATAAGAAAAACAGATATCTAAAAATTTAGATTTTTATTTTTTTGCTTCAAAATATGAACTTAATGAAGGTACGATAGCTATAATTAGAGAACTAATTACTATTGAAAATACAATAAATAAAGTATTTTGATTAAAAATATTCATTCCTATTTGCAAACCAAAACTTGTTAGTAAATAATCTTTTGATAAAAATAAACAAATACTTATAACTCCAGCGCCAAAAAAAATACTAATTAATATGATAAAAAAAACCTCAAGTTCTATAAGAAGAAATAAGTAATATTTTGGAGCGCCAATAATTCTTAGTAATTGAATTTCGTAGCTACGCTGTTTAATTGAAGATAACATCATTGAACTCAAACCTAACAATACTGAAAGAAAAACTAAGATTGAGATAAAAAATAAAGTGTCTTCTAAAATACGCATCATTTGCCATAATTCTGATAGTGCTACTCCTGGTAAGATAGCTGAAATCGGTTCATTTAAATAGCTATTTATATCTCTTTGTACTTTAAAAGTTGAAATTTTTGATTTTAGACCTAACATAAATGCAGTAATATTTTTTGGTTTCAAATCATAATTCTGTAGCTTAGAAACATTTGAGGAGTTTTTATTTTTTACTCTATCCTGCCAATTTAAATGGATAGCCTCTATGCCCTGTAAACTCACATGCAAAGTTCGATCGATGGGAGTTCCAGTTGGTAAGAGAACACCTACAACAGTAAAGGGACTATCGCTGTGTAAACTAAAACTAACTTTAGATAATCCGTGAGCCAAAATTAATTTATCTCCTATTTTGTAACCTAATTTTTTAGCAACATCTGAGCCTAATACTAAATCAAAAGTTTGATTAAATGGCTGACCTTTGGAAAATAGCAAGGAGTGATTTTTACCGTAACTAAAATATTGAAAGTAATTTTTGGTTGTACCTATTACAGGGTATCCTTTATGTGAATCACCAAGAGATATCGGGATAGCCCATTTAACATTTTTATTATTTACAATTTTTTCAAAGGTTTCCCACCTGATATTATTAGTTGGCGAACCAATCCGAAAAACAGAATAAAGTAATAAATTTATACTACTTGTTCTACCGCCAACAATTAAATCAATGCCAGAAACTGTATTAGAAAAATTTTCTTTAGTTTGATAGCGTATATGTTCGACTCCTAATATTACAAAAATACTTACTGATATTGCAAAGATTGAAAGTAAAACTGAACCTTTTCTGTGAAACAAACTTTTCAGAGCTAGCTTAATAAACATTATTAACCCTTTAAACGATTTATTTCACTCAAAGACTCGACTCTTTTAAAAAAACTAGATAAGGTCTTATCATGACTTACGAAAACTAATGTCATAGGATTCACAGCAACTATTGAAAATAAAATTTCCATAAATGAAATTCTATTTTTTTCATCAAGAGCTGACGTCGGCTCATCAGCTAATAGTAATTTTGGTTTATTTATTAATGCTCTAGCAATTGCCACTCTTTGTTGCTGACCAATGCTGAGATTTTTCGTTGGTTTAAACCAATATTTTTTTTCAAAATTTAAGGATTCAAGTAAAATTTTAATTTCCGAATCAATTAATGATGCTTTAATACTTGAGCAAAAATACCTAGCTAATTGAATATTTTCAACTGCATTTAAATAAGGTATTAAATTAAATTGCTGAAAAACATAACCAATATTTTCTGCTCGAAACCTATCACGTTGTCTACTATTCATCCCCTTCAAAGTCTGACCATGAATAATGATGCTACCTTCAGAAGGAACTAATAAACCACTAAGAATACTTAGAAAAGTTGATTTACCTGATCCAGAAGCACCATAAATTAATGAATGCTCATTCATTGACAGACACCATGAAGGAATATTTAATACTTCATCATTATGAGTATTTGAATAACTAAAAATTATATTTGAGAGATTTACTACCATTAATTCCTTTAAAATTTAAGATAAAAATTACTAAAAAAGAAAATGATACAATACAAGATCATTAAATTGTAATTAAACATTTCTTATAATTAAAAATTTTGATGCTTAAATTATACAAATTTCTTTTTTTAGGTCTCATTTTTCTATCAATATTATTATGCTTCGAAAGTTCTTTTGGCAATAACAACAAAAATAAGTCAATCAAAAAAACCTCTCCTTTAAATTTTAAAACAATTGATTGGACAGACTTAATGCCTAAAGATGATTTCGAGGCTTTAATTAATCCACCAAGTTACATTACTGATATTGAAGATAAATCTGAAGAAGATTTTATTGAGAATCAATTGAAAAACAAAAATAATAATTTAATAAATGATCGTTATCAACAAGCTTTAGTATCAAAACGCATTATTCCTGAAATGAATGAAAAAGCAATCCGAATACCTGGTTTTATAGTGCCCCTTGAATTTAATGATGATCAAACTGTTACGCAATTTTTCCTAGTTCCATTTTTTGGAGCATGTATTCATGTCCCCCCACCACCTCCGAACCAAATTATTTTTGTAAATTATCCAAAAGGATTCAAACTTGATTTTTTATTTGATCCTTTCTGGATTTTAGGTACGCTTAAAACAACTTTAGTAGAAAACGATATTGCGACGGCAGCATACAGCATGCAAATGGATTCAATTGAAGCCTATACTGATTAAAAGAAAATTTAGTGTCAAAAAAAAATTGACGTTAATATAATAGTAAAGTCATTTATGTAACTATTAAATTTAAAAAAATTCAATTATTCTGTTTTTAGGTGAAATAGTATTTGCCCCTTGTTTTGTCTGATTTATCCACATGACTTTAATTTTATCAATACCATGAAAAGTATCAAAAAAATTTACCTTTATTGATGAAAGTGACAAAGTATTATCACAACTAAGATTATAATTTACAATAATTTCGCTATGATTGTCTTTTTTTGAAGGTTTTGTATGATCGTGCTTGTGGTTATTCTCACCTAAATGATCATTTTTCTCTTTTTCACTATCTTTTTTTAGGTCAATTAAATCTGAAACATCAATATTTGTGGAAATTTCATAGCAATTTGTACCAGAAAAAGAGAAAAATGAGTTTAAATTTTTAAGCACATTTGAGATTTTTTTAACTTTATTGATATCTTCTGACAATACTGCTTGGTGTTCAAAACCAACTAAATTTATAGCAGGAGATACAAACTGAATTTCAAGAACTTCTTTTTCAATAGCTATCAAAAGTTCTGAGAGTCCATGAACGTGGCTATCCAAACTTTTTTCAGTGTGTTGGGAAAAGACAGGAAGTGTGTTAAAAAAAAATAAAACAAAACTAATTACAATAGTAAAAAATTTCATAATTGCTCACTTTTTAGATTAATATCTTCAATTAAAGTTTAATTCTTAATATTTTCATATATTTTATTTAACATATTTTTGTGATTTAAAATAAGTTGTTTATTATTTATTTTAAAAAAAATATCGAGATTTTCTTTGGTTATTTCTTTCAATTCGAAATAACTTGATATTCCTTCACTTTTTCCATCTCTTCCATCCAAATATGCCTCTCTTAAGGTTTTTTCTTCGTCAGTTTTAATGGGATCTAAACTAAAAATTGTCAATCCCTTTAAAGTTGCTTTAGATATAAAATTAAGTAAATTAATAATTTCTATTTTATTCTTATTAAACGCTAAAATAATGCAATCTTCATTAGTCTGTATCCAATCCCATCTAAACTCAGACAAATCAAATACAGCAACAACTCTTGAAATACCAATAGAGAAAAGACTTAAAGCGTCAAAAATATCCTCACAAATATATAAAGGTTCTTTGTAAGTATTTAATGCTTTTGCATTAAAAATGCCTTTTTGCATAGTCAAACAAAATTGATTAACAGAATCACTTTCTTGAACTGGATATGCATGAAAATTAACTACCTCTTCTTTTAAATTTGTGTGAGGTACAATTATAAAACTGTAATCAAAGTAACTTAAATTTTGTTTATTAATTGGAAGAATTATAGAGTCACTGTTTTTAAATCCGATACCATAGTCAATAGCAAAAGACAGAGGTATGCCTTTAGAATCTAAAGCAAAGACTGCATCACTATTGAGATTTTTTACATTATTTTTCCAAATATTATAATAGTTGAAAATATTTTGAGGTAATACCATTTAGAAAATTTAATAAACTATTAAAACTAAGAATTCTATGAGAAAAACATCTTTATTAATTATTTGCTGTATTTCATTAAAAAATTATACCCAAAACAGTGATAATCTTTTTAAAAGTTTTATAATGTATTATAGACCATAATTTAAAAAAAAAATCATCAATAGTTTCTAATTTTCATCAACAAATTTGGCAGAAAACTATTACAAAAGCTTGCACTAATTATTATTTCAAAGGAAGCTAAGAAGAAAAAAATGGAGTAAATGCATACTAAGAGAAAGTTTTCAAATAAATAACAAACCAAGAAAATTAATAAAGGAAAAAAATTATTTATTAATAGCGAAATAAGGTTAACAATCTTAAAAAAATTAACATTTAGAATTTAATCAAGCTTTAAAATTAATGCAATTTTTAAAGATAACTAAAAATTTTTTTATATTTACTTGCAATTTTTTTTCATCAACCAACCATAAGTTGATGCCTTTGGTATCTTTTCCCAATCCCAATTTTGTTCTTTACCTTTTAATTCTAAAATTATTTTTCCCTTACCAAGATTTTCATTCATGAATCTGTAGTTTATGGTCCTATAACTATTATTTTTACAATTTAATATAATTTTTCTAACGGTAGACAAATAATTTTCTTTCTTTTTATTATTTTTTAAAAAATTTTTATTTATAATTTGTAAAGATTTGTAATCTGAAAGTAGCCATATTTTTACAAAATCACCCTCCTTTTGATTTTTGTTTAGGTCAGTGTATAAATTAAATTGTCTACCATCTCTAAGTTTTTTCCAATCTGCTTTAACAGAGAAAAAAATACATATTAGAAATGAAAAAATACATAAATTTTTCATATTTATCCTTATAATTTAGCAAATATACTATTTTATATTTTTTTTTTTATAAAAAAATATATAAATAATCGATTAGTTTTTTTAATTATTCCAAGTGCTAAATATTTTATTTAATTTTTTTGTATTTTAATAATAATGGTTTTGAAGCACAAATTAAATCTCTAGCAAAATATTTTTCATGGTTATTTTCCAGCATATTTATTTCATATTTATAATTAACCATTAATCCTGCTGATCTACTAATTCCTTTTTTTGATAAATCTGCCATAGTATGAATATTATCTAATATTGCCCCATTACTTAAATGAAATCTTTGAACAACATCTAATGGAAGTCTGTCTTTTTGTTTTGCGTTAAATAAATATTTTAGTGAGTGATTTAAAATTTCATCTTTCAAGTCAAATACACTCTTTTCATCAATTATTTTATCGAACAACTTTTTATTATTTTTTTTTAACCAATCATTAAATCCAGGTACAGGAGAGAGAGTTACAAAACTTTCTAAACTTGGAAACTCTTTTTTTAAATCAACAATTACTTGCTTTAATAAAAAATTTCCAAATGAAATGCCTTTTAGGCCTTTTTGACAATTTGATATTGAATAAAAAACAGCAGTCTTAAAATCTGGTTCATTAAGTTTTCTTCTATTAATATCTAAAATTTCATCAATTTTTGAAGGTACATCCGCTGTTAAAGCTATCTCTACAAATATTAAGGGCTCGTCCCTCATTGTAGGGTGAAAAAATGAATAACATTTTCGATCCTCAGGTTCTAATCTATTTCTTAAGTCCATCCAGGAAGATATCTCATGAACGGCCTCATATTTGACAATTTTATCTAAAATTCTTGCTGAGGTATTCCAAGTAATTGGATGTATAACTAAAAATCCTCTATTAAACCAACTCCTAAACAAATTTGTTAAATCTATATCTACTTTATTTAATTCAGAATTATTTTCTAATAAATTTAATAGTTTCTCTCTCATTTTAACTAATCTTATAGTTCCTCTTTCAATTGCATTCAATTTCGTAAAAATTTCCACTCTCCTTGAATGAAATTTAGTAGTCATACTTTTATAATTTTGTATCGATTTATTATCAGAGTATGTCCTAATCAAACTTATTAGTTCCTTGCTATTAATGTCAAAGTCTTTACACAAAAGAAAAAAAATTCTGATAAAGCATTATCATTAAAATTTTCTATTTCGATCATTAATTTTTCAGAGTATATTAATGCAGATGCTTCTCCTTTGGCTGTTACGACTTTATCTATTAATTCTTGAATAGATACTTTATTATTAAAAACACTAAAAATCTTTTCAGAATAAATATTTTTCTTTTCAAATAATTTACTAAATAAACCTTCAAATAGCTTCAAAAAAGATAACTCCTTTATTTTCTAAGTTATAAATTATTATAATTAAAAATATACTTTATTCAGATTATTTAATCACGCTAATAATTATTTTTAATCACATATAAAAAGATTTTATGTTAATCTAAACAATAATAAAAACAATTCTCATTTATGTTATTAAAGGAATTTATATGATGATAGGTAAAACTCTTCCAAATGTTGTTTTTAAAACAAGAATTAAAGATAATTCTATTCAAGGTGATAATCCCTATAAATGGCAAAATTTTAATACAGAAGATTTTTTTTTAAATAAAAAAGTAATTATCTTTTCATTACCTGGTGCGTTCACCCCAACTTGCTCTACATTTCAACTCCCTGATTTTGATAAGCTTTATGATTCTTTTAAGGCAAAGGGTATTGACGAAATTTATTGTATTTCAGTCAATGACGCATTTGTAATGAATGCATGGGGTAAATCTCAAAATTTAAAAAACATAAAATTAATTCCTGATGGTTCAGGTGAATTTACAAGAAAAATGGGTATGTTAGTTAGTAAAGAAAATTTGGGATTTGGCTTCAGAACTTGGAGGTACGCTGCTATTGTAGATAATATGATTATAAAAAATTGGTTTATTGAACCTGGGTTTTCTGATAACTGTCCTGAGGATCCTTATGAAATTTCTTCACCCCAAAATATACTTAAAACGCTGTAATCTTAAGGATTATTTAATATACAAATTCCTTTAATCAAACGTTTTTTGTAGCGTCTTTGTCTTCTATTTGATTTAGCTTTATTAGCTCTCCAGTTACTTCGCTTGTCTTTAACAATTTCCTCAAGATCATCGGCAATTTCAATTTGTTTTGAATCTTTTTCATAGGTTCTCTTTATCATAATTAAGAAGTCTTTAATTTTCCAATTTTTTTAATTTGTAGCACATTATAAAAATCTTTTACAAGTTTATTATTTTATTTAATTCATATTTAGATTCTTGAAAAATATTTTCATTCTAAAAATAAGTTTAAATTATTTTGATATTATATTAATAAAAGTTTAAAAATACTTAAGTGAATATTTATTCTTATACTTTAGAAATTTAAAAAATTTTTCCAACTTTGTTTAAATTAGTTAAATTTTTTATATAATCAAAAAGATTATTTACGTTATTTATGCCAATAGTATTTGAATATTCAATTAATCTTTTTACTTTTTCCTCAAGCTCTGATGGAGATAATGTATTTTCAGGATCACCCTTTGGATCATCTACTTGCTCTATAAATTCTTTTCCATCTTTAGTATGGACACTTACTTTTCCAATCCATTTTTTTGGATAACTTGAATCAATCTTTTCATCAAATATCATTTTTACTTTTTTACTGAAAGAATGAACATCTTTAGAGTTATAAAAATTTTCAAACTCATTTACACCTGCTTTACCATAAATTGCAATTATTCCTAATACAGTTCCCATTGAAAATTTAGCTTGATGAACAGTTTTAGGTATTTTAACTTCACTGAGAACATCAATGGCTCCTTGATATACATAAGTATTTACAAAGTCAATATTTTTATAGTCTAAATTATTTTTATCAATTATCTTTTTCAAAGCATCTGCTGAAGGATGAGTATGCCTACAAGATGCATGAAACTTAAAAGAAGTCTCCATTGTTGCCCATCTGGTTCCTAATTTATTATTTAATGCTTCAGAATTTGAATCATTGGACATACCCGCCGCCATACCTTTTTCTCCAGTTAGAATATTTTTTGCACCCGTAAAACCCTTTTCGGCGAGTATTGCAGAAATCATCCCATTTAGTGCTGCTTTTGATGTGTGAAGTTGTTTGGAATCCGCTGCATCTTTTAGAAATTCCCACAAACCTGATGCCTGAGTTCCGGCAGATCCAATTGCATTTGTCATCATATCATTTGAAAGTCCAATTAACTTTCCTACTGCAAAAGCAGACGCTAATGTTCCTACAGTTCCCGTTGTATGAAATACTTTATAATGGCTTCTTCCTAAAAATTCTCCAATACGTATTCCTGATTCATATCCGACTATTGATGCGGTTATCATTTCTTTGCCACTTAATTCACGATCTTGACTTATTGCAAGAACAGATGGAAATATTACTGAACCTGGATGAAAAACTGAGCCATTGTGAACATCGTCTTGTTCAACAAAATGAGAAGACGCTCCGTTTACCATTGCAGCAAATAAAGGTGACGTCATCTTACCTGATATAAGTATTTCTGATTTTCCATTTTTTGGACCCATTTCATCTGCAAAGGATTGAATAATTTTGACCGGCCTGCCATTTTTCCCTGCTAAACTACATGCCAGCCAATCAAGAAATAAACTTTGCATTCTTAATATTACTTCATTAGGAATATCCTCAAATTTTAGGTCACAAACAAAATTAATTAAATTTTCTGTAGAATTCATAAGTTTTTATATATTATAGTTTTAAGAGATAATTAATAATATTTATTATATTATTAATTATTTAAATTTAATCAATTAATTTTTTTTCCCTATGAAAAAATTTTTATTTTTTTTCAAATTAATTTTTTTTATATTTTTTGTATTTGATACACCAGCAAATGCTTTTAATGATTTGCAACCCTTAATTATTAATGAAAATACACCAATAATATTTACAGAAACTAAAAACTTTTTAGTTTATGAGGAGAAAGATTCTAAAATTAAAATTCATGACTTTATTAAAAATTCATCCGTATTTATTAACTCTAATTCTATAAATGAAATAAATAGTCAAAATTATTACTGGATAGCTCAAAAGCTTAAAAATGAACTTCAAAATGAAATCCAAATTAGAATTGATTCAAGTGGATGGGCAAAATCTGATAGTTATATTATTTTCAATGACAAAAAAATCAAGAAATTAAAATCCTCAGGTTTTCTTAGAGCAAATTTTAATCATTTAGCACACATAAATCCTTTTATTCCTGGATCCTCGCAAGTAGAAAGTCAATTTCCAATAATTACCCTAAAAAAAGATCAAGAAATTAGTTTAATTACAAGAGTTAAATCAAGTAATAATTTGCCTGCAAAAAGTTTTAATCTTAGTTTTTTTGATCACACAAAATTTCTTGAAGTTAGGAGATACGGAATTTATATTGAAGGAATTCTTTTAGGTATCTTATCAGCGCTTGGTATATTTGGATGCTTTTCAGCTTACACAAACAAAGATAAAGCTCAGTACATTTATAGTATTTGGATTTTAATTGCGTTTTTTCAAGTTTTTTCAATGTTTACTAATGATGGAGCAAGAGCTCTTGAATTAGCTACTAATATTGAGGGAATGAAATTTTTACATACTTATTTGAGCTATCCAACAGTAATATTTTTTAGTTACGGTCAAGCAATTGGTTATGCAGTTTTTGCAGCAACTTTTTTAAATATAAAAAAATATTTTCCATTGCTAAACAAATATATCTACTTTTACGTAATTTTTTATTCTGCACATTTCTTTTTTTTCACATTCATTGATCATAATTTATCACCTTTATATGTTTGGATGCCAAATGGAATTATTACATTTTTCTTATTATGTTCTTTTTTTGTTGCTGCTTATATTAGATATCAAAATGGCCATTCGGTTGCAAAATTCATGATGATTGCATTAGTTCCTTACATTTTTTTTCGTTCAATATTTATTTTAGGTCTGATTGGAGTATCTTCACCATTTACCTTACTTGACCCAACTGGCATAGGACTCCTTTTGCATGACTCAAGAACTGCACAAGCAATGGGTTTAGGATGTGAAGCAATGATTATGGCACTTGCCGTTATCACCAGAAGTAAATGGTTACAACTTCAGTTGACTAATAATTTAGAAAAACAAAATAAACTTATTGAAAATCAGAATCGCCTTCTTGAGACTACTGTTGCTGAAAGAACAGTAGAATTAGCATCTCAACATCAAAAACTAAATGATTCACATCAGTTAATAATTAGCTCAGTAAATTATGCAAGTCGTTTGCAAAGAGGTCAGCTTCCAAAAATGAATAGAACTGAAGGACGATTCCATTCAATCGCTTCAATTTGGCAACCCCGAGACACAATTGGTGGAGATCTTTGGTGGATTTCTTCTAAAACAAGTAAAAAAATTTTTTCATTAGCAATAACTGACTGCACAGGTCATGGGGTTCCTGGAGCAATGTTGTCTCTTCTTGTGAGTAATTCTTTAGAAAGAATTCATAGTGAAAATATGCAAATAGATCCTGCAAATGCATTAATGCTACTTGATAGCATGGTTCGTGTAGGCCTTAATCAAGATAATATTGAGAGTGAAAGTGATGACGGATGTGATGCAGCAATTATTCAAATTAATAAGATCGAAAAAAAAGTTATTTATGCAGGTGCGAAAATCAGTTTATTTCATTTTAATGACGCTAATATGGCAAAAAGATATAAGCCTTCAAAAGCTAGCCTTGGTTATCAAAAGCCGTCAGAAAAAAAAGATGAGCCTTTTAATATTGCTATAAATTATCAAATTGGAGATGTATTTATAATGCTGACTGATGGCTTTACTGACCAAATTGGGAAAAAAGATGCAAAAAATAAATCTTATGGATATAAGAAAATTGAAAAAATTCTTAATAATCTAAAAAAAGAAAATGCTGAAGAAATAAAAAATATTCTTTGGAATGATTTTTTGTTGTGGCAAGGAGAAGAGTTAAGAAGAGACGATGTAACTGCGGTAATTATAAAAATGTAGAATCAAAAAACATTGGAGAAGTTATGAATTATTTTATATATGTAATTATTTTTTTTATGCCTTTTAATGCTAATACAATGGTTTATGAAGAAAAAACTGATTGCAATAAATTGATAATGAAAGAAGAAATAATTTATAAAAAAATTGAAGGCACTTCATATTCGGGATTTGTTATCGGAGAATGTAAAAAAATAAAAAAGGGGAAATATATAAACGGTACTTTGACAGAGGAAAATTGATACTATATTATGTTTAATAAATTCTTAAGATTTATGGAGTTAATATGAAAATTATTTTAGTTTTTTTCTCTTTATTATTGACTACAAAATGTCTAGCTGATTCGCATAACGTAGAACTTATATTTAGTGGCGAAATGAAAGTTAAATCAGTAGTTGTTAACAAGGACAAATTTCAAGTCATTGATTTAGATGGCATTACAAGTATAACCAAATCAAGTTTTAGTATTTTCCCTGTTAATTCACTTACTGCAAGAAAATGTGTAATTTATAATAAAAATGAAAATGGAAAGGCATCATTAGAGGGAACATGTTTGGGAGAAGATTCTGACGGTGATACTTTTTCCACCACACTTTCAAGAAAAGGAATGATTGGCAAGACTGGTTCCGGTGGAGTTGAAACTTATATTGGTTTAACTGGAAAATACTCTGGTTTAACTGGAAAATGTGACTATACAGTTAAATTTATAAATACAGATAAATTATTTGCAGTCGCCTATAATAAGTGCAATCTTGTTAAGTAAATATTCTTAGATTTCTTCTAAAACTTAGATTTTTTTTGCTAATTTTTTTTATTTTTCTCTTGTATTTTCAGTTTTTCAATAATTTTATCTCGGAGATTTATTTGCATTTTTAGCTCTATGATTTCAAATTTTAAAGTATTCATAATGTACGTAATCCATATTTGATAAAAAATTATTGACACACTAAAAATAACTATATACAAAGGCTCAATTGTTTTTACTTTATCAGTAAATCCAAATGAGTCAATAATGTAAACTATCAACGATACAACAATAAAACTAATTATTATTACTTTCCAACTCCAATTTATATTAAAAGAGTTTTTTGAGTTAATATCCATCTATTTTCTCCTACTTAAAAAATAATCAAAATTTTATAATAACTTTACATTTAGAATAAGTTAAATATGTATACTTTTAAAATTATAATAAAGGTTTAAAAAAAGGAGCAAAATTATGTTTTTAGCAATGAATAGATTTAAAATAGTAAACGGTAAAGAAAATAAATTTGAGCAAATATGGAAAGATAGAAATACATTTTTAGATAAAGTTGAAGGTTTTATTGAGTTTAATTTAATCAAAGGCATTAAAGAAGATAATTACACTTTGTATGCATCACATAGCAAATGGGAATCAAAAAAACATTTCGAAAATTGGACAAAATCAGAAAATTTTCGTCTTGCTCATAAAAATGCAGGGAAACATAATGACTTATATTTAGGTCACCCAATATTTGAAGGATTTGAAAAAGTTTTATGAGAAAGAAAAAAATAAGTATAAAAACAAAAAAAGGACCAATTTGTGATTAAATTTATAACTTTTTTTATAAAAATTTTATTAAATATAGGAATATTTATTTTTCATAATAAACTAAGATTTATTATGATAATTTTAAGTCTAATATTAGGTGGATTGTCTGTTTATCTTTTCAGTTTACTTTAGTGTTTCAATAAGTCATCTAAGTTTTTTTATGCAGATTTTATTCTCAAAATTTTAAGTCAAATAAATTATAGTTTAGTCATTAAAAAAATAGTGCAAAATTATTTATAAATATGAAAATTTTTTACTTAGGCTTTTTATTATTTTTATTTCCTGACGCAAAAGCTGAATGGACTGAAATTGGAGAAAATAAGCTTGGAACCAAATATTTAGATTTTATAAGAATTAGAAAATTTGAAGGATATACTTTTTACTGGGAAATGTTAAGTTTTTACAAGGCCACTAACAAAGGCTTTATGTCAGTGAAATCAAATTACAAATTAGATTGTATAAAATTTAGATATAAGAAAATCAGCAGTCTTTTTTACGAAAAACCAATGGCAAAAGGCAAGCCTATGTTTTATAAAAATTATAATATTTCGAATTGGAAGTATCCTCTTTCAAACTCTCCTAAAGCTTTTTTGAAGAAAAAAATATGCGAATATTAATAATTAACTTTTGATTTTAATTTTATATAAATAAATTTTAATTACCAATAGTAAAAGTATATTATTAAAGGATAAATCAATTTTATAACTATATACAAAAAAAAAATTTAATGTACTTCATCAATAAATTATAAATTTATTAAGTTTCATGAAATTTAGCTCCAAAAGTGCCAGACAAATATGCATCGTTTAAACTAACTTTTCCTCCAAATTTCTTTGTAGTAACTCTGAATACTTTTATTTTTTTTTCCTTACATTTTCCTAAAAACTTTAAAATGATTTCACTTTCAATTGAATTATTTTTAAAAACCAAAAGTATATTTTTTTCACTACGTTTAACCCAATCCCATCTGAAATTCTCTAATCCAAAAGTAGCGATGACCCTATTAATTCCTGAAGATATAAGACTAAATGCATCAAAAATATTTTCACAAATATGAAGAGGCTCACCGTCCATTAAATATGCTTTTGAATTAAAATTAGAAATTTGCAATGGCAAATAGTTATTTTCTGACTCAAAATTTGGTTGAATAGAATTTGAACTAAGATTAACCACTTCATTATCAAGATTAGTTTGGGGAATGATTATTTTTGGATCATCAAATCCTATCATTTTATTTATATTATTTATGTAAAAAGGCTCAAATTTTTTTTTAAAACCTAACCCATAATTAATAGCTAAAGGCACTGATACACCTTTTGATTCAAGAAAATCAACGGCTTGTTGATTTAATCCTTTAATTTGATTCTTCCAAGTAACATAGTTTTTTTTAAAATTATCTGGTAGTAAATAGTCTTTAATATGATCATTCTCCAACATATATTTCTCTATACATATATTTGTATATATATTTTTAAAAGATCCTTTATTTTTAAAGAAAATTTCAAAAAAATTTGTAAATCCCCAATTCCCACATAAATAACATTTCCAAGAACCGTCAAAGCGAACAATTAAGCTTCTTAAGGTCTTTTGACAGTCAAATGGACATGAAATTTTAATTGTTTCATCAAATCCATCAACAGGAATTAAATTTTTAAACGATCTAGCAATGTCAGAAGTAGAAAGATATTTAGGACGTATCCCTAACATGGAAAATTTAACGGAAAAGATTTAAAATTATTGAAATTATAATACTTATAACAATACAAGAAATAATTGGAAAAAAGAAGCTTGTATTTCCAAATTTGAGAAAAATATCACCTGGGAGCTGACCTAAAGGAATTTTTTTTAAAAAAGGATATAACAAACCGATTACCAAAAAAAAGATACCTAGAATAAAAAATAATTTTTGCATAATTTTAAAAAAATAAATAAGAAAAATAACAAATATCAAATAACTTTATATCATTTTAAAAAAAAATTTTAAATAAAATAACTTAACTTAGTAAAAAAAAATTTTGCAATTTTGTTCACAATTTATTAACTATATAGCATTAGTAGTAACACTAGCAATTTTTTTTAAAAAGTATATTTATAATCATTAAGCTTGTATTTTTATAAATCCTTTGTAAAGTTTATAATCAAAATGAATATTTAACTAGTAGTTAAATTAAATTTTTATATAATTAATAACTATATTCTTAAAAGCAGAACTAAAATTATAGGTCATTAGGTAATTTAAAATAGATAATTAATCAAAAATTGATTTAATTTTTTTTTTAAACGAAGTTTATCTATAAATACAAAAATATTAAATAAATTTATAAATAATGTTATTTGGATAAAATTCATAGGGAAAAAAGATTAAATAAAATTGTTCAAATTTTTTTTTATTAAAATTTATGAAAAATAAAATACTTCTCTTACATCATTTATCTGGATCAGGTGGAACAATTATCACTAAGCTTATTAGTACTGACAGAAAAGTTAGAACTTTAAATGAAATAAACCCTAACACAGTTAGTTTTAATAATGAGAATTTTTCTCCAACAACATTAGTTGAACAATTCTTTACTAGGTACGATTTTGAGGAAAATCCAAACAAACCTTCTTTAAAAAATCTAGTGAAAGATAAATTTTCGTTCGAACTTTCTTTAATAAATAAACATTGCATTAAGTTTGGTCTCAAACTTGTTTTAAGAGATTGGTCGTTTGGGGATTTTTTTTATCCTGAAGGTGACCTTGAAGGTAACCTAAAAAAAATAGTTGATGAAACACAATCGTCATTTTCAGAAATAAATTCGTTAGTCACATTAAGACATCCAATGGATACTTTCTTAAGTAATTTAAGATCAGATTTTGTTAAATTAGAGTCATTCTCCACTTTTTGTATTTCAATGGAGCAATTTATTCTTTATTATCAAAAACAGGGTGCGAAATTTATAAAATACGAGGATATAATAAATAATGTGGAGAGTTTTATTGATTTTATGGATAAAAATTATGATATCAAGATACCTAATGATTATTTATCTTTGATTAATATTTATTCCTTTAGTGGTGATTCTGGTAGAAAAAGTGAAAAACTTGAACTTCATCCAAGAACTGATGAAGACTATGAAATTATTTATTCAAATGCTCTTAATCAACAAGAGCCATATATCAATTTAGTAAATGTTCTAGGTTATAAAATTTAATTTTAGAAAATATCTATACTATAATAAGTTTAGGATTTAATATATTTAATTAAGATGAATATAATAGAAGAAAAAAAAATAAAAACATTAATCTCAAAAGAAATTAAGAGTTTAAAAAATAAAATAAGCCAGGCCACAAAATCATCAGAAATTGTATTTTTAGATCAGTCCAGTGTTGGTCGTCTTTCTAGAATTGACGCAATTCAACAACAAGCAATTGCTTTAAATTTTAAAAACCGTTTACTAGAAAGAAAAATTAAACTTGAGTTTGCTTTAAAAAGAGTTTTAGAAAAAAAATTCGGATACTGCTGTAACTGTGAAGAAAAAATAGAAAAAGATCGGCTATCAGCTGATATAGCCTCTGTTTTTTGTAATTTTTGCGCTTTAGAACGAGAAACAAATTAATCTAATATCTACTAAAGTTTAAAAATTATTAAAGTTAAATCGTCACGTCTTATATTAAGGCCTTGCCATTCTTGAAAATTAGATTTAATTAAGTCTGATATTTCCTTTATAGTTAATTTATAATTATTTTTAAGGATAGTTTCTAATCTTCGGTACCCATATGAAGTTTTTGATTTTCCAGCTTTACATCCAATTTGATCAGTCAAACCGTCAGTAAATAAACAAAATAAGTCACCAGATTGATAACTTATAGTTTCAAGATTTGGTCGATATTTCTCTAAAATTTTTTGTTTATAACCTAAACTAGCTTTTGATCCATTATAATAAAAAAATCACCATTTTCTTTAATATGAAATAAATTTAATTTTGAACCAGAAAATTCCAATATCGATTTTGAATTATCAATTTTAAAAAAAAGCTGCATCGCATCCATCATCACTTTCGCTATCATTCCTGTCCTGATTTAATCCTAATCTTAAATAATTATCTGATAACATAATTGCTATGACAGGATCTGGATTTAAATTATTTGTATAAATTCTTTCCAATGAATTACTAACCAATAAAGACAACATAGCTCCAAGAACTCCATGACCTGTGCAATCAGAAATTGCAAGAATAAATGGACCTTTATGTTGAGATGATGAAATCCACCATGAATCACCGCCAATAGTATCTCTAGGTTCTCAGATCACATCAATTGATTTAAATCTGCCATTAATTCTATCAGCACTCGGCAATTGACTTCTTTGAAGTCTACTTGCGTAATTAACACTTTCCATTACTTCATTTAATAAACTGACAGAATTTTTTCAGCTATTTGAGCTGCACGAACTTTTGAATGACCTACACAAGACATAATATTTAATGCTAAAACTAAACTTATTATTTGTATAAAAAAACCAAATTTTGATTCATTTTTTCCATCTTTTTGATTATTTTTAGCAACCTTCAAAAGATAAATCTCATTTTCTAACAAAGATTTATCTAGACTATTAACAGCACTTAATAAATCATTGTTAAGATGATTCGTTGCTTTTTCTATATTTCCATACTCTAGATAAATTAAGTTTTTTTTTCGCAGTTTTTAAATATTTTAAATAAGATTTTTGACTTAATAATGCGAAATTTTGATCAACTCTATCATTTTTAAATTCCTCAATATATTTTTTTAATAAAAACTCTAAGTCCTTTTGAACTCTATTCAATTCTTTATTAGCACTATTTAATTCAGATTCTCTCCCCTCAACTGTTTCTAGATCATAATTTTTATAATTGGCACGATATATGCTTAATTGCATTATAAAAACTTTGTTTACTGCTGCTAAATGTTTTGCAAAATTAAAACTAACCTTTCCTAATAACTCTAAACTTGGGACTGAGTTTAAATAGAAATTATCTAGTCTTTTATTACTTTTTTTAATTGAATTAAAGCCTAAAGTAAAAATTAGTAATAATATTAAAATTGGTATGATTATTTTAGAAATAGTAAGTCTTGATGAAATTTTTATTTGATTTAATTTTCTAAAAATACTTAGCCTATTAATTCTTCAATAGATTTTAATGTGGCAACTCTTTTACTTGGCTTCAACTATTAGAACTTCAACATCAGATTTTGCTGGGCCATGATAATGCTTTGATGGTTTTAATAACAATGTGTCCCCTTTGTGTGCAGGCGGTGGTGTAATAATTTTTCCATTAGACAGTGTTAAAGTAAAATCTAAAGATCTTTTTAGAACATATATAGTCATCGCCCCACTCGGTTGCATTGGACATAATTGACCTTTTTTAACAGTCATTTTCATTACTCTAGTTACTGCATTTTCTTTTAGAAGCTTATATAAATTTGGACAAACCTCTAAAACATCAACTGCATATAATGAAGTTGAAAAAAATATGTTACTTTAATGATTATCTTTTTCATATTATCCTTAAAAATATAATATTAACTTATGTCATTTAAAAATTTTATCAATTTAAAGGTTGATTTCTCCCATGAAAATTCGTTTCTTATTATTTCGGATGATTTTAAAGCCTCACTTTTAAAATCATTTTTTGATGCATCTATTATAATATCTGAAAGAAGCTTTATATCAAATTCTGCCCATTTTCCCCAATAGTTATCAATTTGAGGGAAATTTCTTTTCCATATCTCACAATTAACTTCTTTTAACATATATGGTAGAGATATATATCCTTCAGGAATCAATTTAAGATATTCAGATTGTCCACTATGATTACTACAAATTACTGGTGTTCCACAAGCGATAGCTTCAATTAAACTTAAACCCCATCCTTCGCCTTTAGAAGGAAATAAAAAATAATCACAAGTGTAATAGAGATTTCTAATTTCTGAAATTGAAGTAATGCCAGAAAAATATCTTATAGGTAACCTACTAAAGTCTTTAATAAAATGAACGAATAAATCACTCTCTATACTTTCCTGTCCTTGTATGATATCAGCTTTGATCCACAATTCAAGATCCTTATTACTTTCATGTGCAATAGAGAAAGCCTGAATGGCCTCATAATATCCTTTTCTATTTTCAAATTTTCCAATCATCAAAAAAATTTTTTTGTTTATTCCTAACTTTTGTTTTTTAAAAAAAGGATGGAATTTCCATGGATTTACACCTTCAGGAATTACAGTAATTTTAAATGGGTTAAAACCATTTTCAATTAAACATTTTTTACCCCACTCACTTGATGTAATCAAATAGTCAAATTGATTTTGTAACTTTTCTAAATTGGCTGCAGGTTTTGTTGTTTCAAAAACATACCAAAAAAAACTTTTTCCTTTAAAAAATTTTGATAAGTCCTCAATATAAAAAAAGAAAATATTAAGATCAGTTTCGTGGCTCGATAAATTTGCTCTTATTGCTCCATCTTTATCTAACCATGATATCCATTCAACAGAAATATTTTCATCCTCTAGTTGCCTTAAACACTTATAGATATTCCTTGAATGAATTCCTACCCCTGTTACAGTATCTAAACCAAATATTCTTATTTTCATAATAATATAAATGATATATCTATTAATTTATTTTAAAATTATTCTATGAAAAAATCTTACATTATGTTTCTAGTTAATTTATAAATTTAAAAAAACTAAATATAAAAAAATAAATCTAACTATTTTTATAATTTTTATTTAAGGAAAGATTAATTATAATAATTAAGGTATGAAAAATTTTTTTAAACTTTTTTTTGAAAAAATCTTTAATATAAGGATTTTTTAATGGTTTAACTCACTTGCAGGCACCCATTTTGGTAATGGATCTCCTCCTGTGTAGTGATTTTCAGCAGAAGTTTCTCTGAAAATGACATAAATATCTTTGGAATCAATATTTAATTCTTCTTTAAGTATTAATGCAATACCATCAACTAAAGCTTTTTTTCTATCTGGTTCCCTTCCTGGCCTTAAATCTATTGTTACCAAAGGTATACCATCACCGATTTCTGCATAAACCTCTGATATTGCAACGTAATCGTATTTTGTCTGTTTTGGTGCTAAGGTTTCTAATACTGTTTTTTTTATTTTTTCCCTAATTTTTTTTTTTATATTAGTTTTGATTCCTTCTTGTAATTCAACTCTAATTATTGGCATTTTAGCCCCCAAAAAAAAATTTATATTTTTATTATAATATGATTATTATATTTATTTAGGAGAAAGAATGAAAAAAGCAAATGATTATTTAGAGGACGCAAACGCAATTGTTCCCAAAATATCTGTTGAAGAAGCAATTTCTAAGCATGGTGAGCATGAATCATTATTTATTGATGTAAGAGATAGTTCTGATATTTCTCAGACTGGAACAATTAAGGGAGCTTTAAAAATTCCTAGGGGATTTATTGAATTTGCGGCTGATGATTCAACTCCATTTTACATAGATAAGATTAAAAAAAAATCAAATATTTATCTTGTATGCGCAGCAGGTGGTATGGCTGCTCTTACTGGAAAAACACTAAAAGAAATGGGATATCAAAATGTTTCTAACATTGGTGGTTTCACTGATTGGATGAATGCTGGTGGCCCTATTGAAAATTAAAAATTCTAACTTTATTATCTATTTGATATTAATTTAATTTCATTAATTAATAATACTATTTTTAAAGTTTTTCTTTATCTTGACGATATACTTATTTCCAAAATGTACTATTTTATTAAGCTCACAACTTTGTGGGCTTTTTTTTTGAAAAATTTTTCTAAACAATTAAAAAGCTTGATATATTTAAGACATTTGTTGTATAAATGAGAATATGAATAAAGTAGAAAAAAAAGTTGCTGATTTTCATAATAAAGTTATAGATAACATTCCTAAAGATATTCAAGAGAAAATTTTGTTAGTACAGGAAAAAGCTGGTTTTGTTCCTAATATTTTTCTCTTACTTGCAAATAGACCAGAGGAATTCAGGGCATTTTTTTCTTATCATGATGCAATAATGTTAAAAGACACTGGGAATTTAACAAAAGCTGATAGAGAAATGATAGTTGTTGCTACAAGTTCTAAAAATAATTGTTTATATTGTGTCGTTGCTCATGGAGCTCTTTTAAGAATTTTTACAAAAATTTCCAATATATCTGATCAGATCGCAATAAATTATCAAAAGGCAGAGATAAGTCCAAGAAAAAAAGCTATATTGGACTTTGCAATCAAAGTTTGTGAAGACTCTTCATCAATTAATGAAGTAGATTATTTATCATTATATAAACAAGGTTTTGATGAAAATGATGTCTGGGATATCACAAGTATTTCTGCTTTTTTTGCAATGTCAAATCGCCTATCTAACGCCATTGGACTTCAGCCAAATAAGGAATTTTATTCGTTGGGGAGATAAATTAAAATCTTTAAAATCTATTCACCACAAAATCTCTTTGCCTTTGTAATCTAAAAAATATGCCCCGTTTTTAGGAGAAAGTTTATAAATTGAATTTAACATCCCTTTTACTGAAACATGTGGTTCCAAAAAATGATCAACAAATGAAGCAAAAGGCTTAGACAAATCCGAATTTATAGTACCTGGTTGCAAAGCCACAACTATAGACTGGGAGTTTTTTCTTTGAAGCTCGATTGATGCTGTTTGAAGAAACATATTTAAAGCTGCTTTTGATGCTCTATAACCGTACCAACCCCCTTTTTTATTGTCTGAAATACTTCCAACTCTCGCTGAAAGTTTTGCATAAATACATCTTCCTTTTTCAAGCATGGGCGCAAAATTCTTTAATAAAAAAAGAGGTCCAATAGAATTAATTTGAAACGTCCTATGAAGATGAAATGAATCAATTGATGCTAATGATTTTTCAGGGCCTTTCCCTTCAAAAGATAAAACACCAGTTGCATCAACTATGATATGAAATGGTGCATTATTTGCCATTTGTTTAGCTTCTGATTCAATACTTCCGATATCTTCGAGATCAAAACCATTTTTTTTTGATCTTGAAATATCATGAACCGCTGAAAAAGTTGGATCATCACAAAAAGTTTTCAAAAAGGCACCACCAATAACACCGCTAGATCCAATAACTAAAGCTTTCTTCGAAGATTTTTCTTTAGACATCAATAATAAATTTAGTTATTAAAAAGAATTTTCCTTAAACTATAAGTTACAACTCCCCAAACATATATGCTTTTATTTTTACACAAAACCTGATTTTTTATAACAAAGTTATTAGACTTTAATAATTTTTCTTCAAAATTTTCAAAATATTTATAAACAATTAAATTTTCTTTAACTGAAACAATAACAATTTGATTATTTTTGGGTTTAATATTTCTATCAACTATCAAAATATCTCTATCAAAAATATTTTCATTTATCATTGAATCACCCTTCATTCTATATAAAACTGTTGAACTAGGATTAGGCACTAACAAATCATCAATTGTTAAAAAATTTTTTGATGAATTTGCTATATCATTATTAACTTCTTTAAGTGACATAATATATTTTAATTAAAAATACTGTTTATTTGTACAGTATACTATACTTTTTTTATAAATATTTAAAATGAAATCATTAATTTCTTGGAGTGGTGGAAAGGACTCATGTTTAGCACTTTATAAATCAATAAAAAGGAAATTAAATGTTAAACTATTGTTAACATCTTTAGATGAAAAAGGTTCTAAAATCAGATCTCATGGAATTTCAAAAGACTTAATGTTTCATCAAAGCCAATGTCTTGGAATAAAAATAAAATTCATTAAATCCTCATGGGAAAATTACGAGAAAAACTTTATAAAAGAATTAAAACTCGCGAAAAAAAATAACTTCAATCTTGGAGTTTTTGGGGATATTGATTTAATTGAACACAAAAATTGGGAAGAAAAAGTATGTGAAATAGCTGGAATTTCAGCTCATCTTCCATTATGGAAAGAAAGTAGAGAAAAGTTGGTTAGAGAATTTTTATATAAAGGTTTCAAAGCAAGAGTAGTATGTGTTGATAATAGATTCTTAAATAATGACTATGTTGGATGTGAATTTGATAAATACTTCATCTCTAATCTCCCTAAAAACGTTGATATTTGTGGAGAAAATGGAGAGTTTCACACATTTGTTTATGATGGACCAATTTTTAAAAAACCAGTTTTTTGGAAAAGTCTTGGGAAAAAAGCTTTTATTTCCCCAGCAAAATATGGTTCGCAAAAATATTTTTTTGATTTATTGGATATTCAAGAGTAAAAATTTATACTCGTGCTGTTTCTCTTTTTGTTACCGTTTCGAACCAAAGAGACAAATTTTCTAAGTCAGAATTTATTCTTATGCCAACAGCTTTACCAAGAACGAATGCACATTGAGCTACTATATCTGCTATCGAGTAGGTTTTAGTTGCAATAAACTCTTTATTAATTAATTCATTATTTAACCACTCCATATTTTTAATTACTTTTTTTTTAGCCCACTCTGCATATTCTGGCATTTGATTTATTCTTTTTTTAAAGTACTCACTACTATGCATAAAAGTTTCAGCAATTGGATTAGCTATTTCAAATTCTATTCTTCTAAGCCACATATCAATAATCGCTTTTTCCTTTTTATCACTGCCGAATAATGGTTTATTTGGATAAATTAGTTCAATGTAACGACAAATAGATATCGACTCACTCAAAAAAGTTCCATCATCTAACTCTAAAACAGGTAGTTTTCCGAGTGGGTTTTTCTTTAAAAATTCTTCAGTATAATTTTCATAAGACAAACCATTAATCATTTTTACAGGGATTTTTATATCTTTTTCAGCAAGGAATATTCTCACTCTGCGAGTGCTCATGGAGGCAGCTAAATCATATAGAATCATATCAATTTCCTTAAATATTATTTTTTTTAATTCTTGGAGGCATTCCTTTTATTATTGTTAAAAATTTTAAACTTGTTCCGTTTCTTCGATAATTAGAGAGTAAGTCATACTCTGGATCTAAGTACCATTTTTTTGCAACTTCTTCTGATGGAAATTTTAAAATAATAATTCTCCCTTGAGGAGGAGTATCGCCCTCTAAAGTTTGAGGTGAATCATCAAAAGTTACTAGTTCTCCTCCATATTTTTTTAAGATTGGAAATAATCCTTTTTCATAAATTCTGTAAATATCTGAATCATTTATGATCAAATTAGCTACTGCATAGGCTGGAGTTTTTGACATTATTAATCCCTTCAAATTAAATTCTTATACCAATTAATGAATGCATTACTAATCTCATTTGGAGAGTCCTCTTGAATAAAATGAAGCCCATCAACAGTCATTTCTGTCTGATTCAACCATTTTCTACAATACTCTCTTTGATTACCAACTAATATTGACCCAGGTTCAGCATTGATAAATAATTTTGGAAATAAAGTTTTTTGCATCCATTCAGAATAGTTGTTAACCAAATTAAAAATATCTTTAGGTTCACCTTCAATTGGGATTTGTCTTGGCCAATTTAACATTACTTGTCTATCATCTTTAAACTTGAAAGGCAATCTATAGTTATCCATTTCTTCTGAAGACAAATTTCTAATTATGGAATTTGGAAGAATACGCTCAATAAAAAAATTTCTATTTAAAATTAAATCTTCCCCTTTTTCGGATCTAAAGCTTTGAAAAATACTCCTTGCATTTTCAGGCCAATCATTCCAAGATTTAAGTGGTTGCACAATTGTTTCCATGTAAGCTATTCCTAAAATTTTTTCTGGATTATTAAAAGCCCAATGAAAACCTAACGCTCCTCCCCAATCATGAATTAACAAAGTAATTTTTTTTTTAAATTTAAGAAAATCTATAAATTCAACTAAAAAATCATATGTAACTTTAAAAGAATATCTATTTTTTCCCATATAAGTAGGCAACTTATCTGAATCACCATGTCCAATTAAATCTGGAATAATAACTCGACCCCATTTCTGCAAATTTGGAATTATTTTTCTCCATAAATAACTTGAAGTAGGATTCCCATGAATCAGTAGAATTGGATTATCATTATTATTAGTAATTTTAAAAGTATCTATATAAGCCAAATCGAAATTATTAATTTTAATTTTTTGTTTTAACAACATGGAAATAATCTTTAATCAAATAAATTGAGATTTTGCCTCAAAATACTCCTTTTTTAATTTTTGAATTAAATTTGCAGCAGAAGTGACTTCTTTAACTACACTTATTCCCTGACCACAACCCCAAATATCTTTCCATGCTTTAGCATCTATTCCATCTTTACTAGAAAAGTTCATTTTACTTGGGTCACTTTCTGGCAAATTCTCAGGATCCATGCCAGCATTTTTAATGCTTCCTTTTAAATAATTGCCATGAACACCAGTATAAAAGTTACTATAAATAATATCATCAGAATTTGACTCAGTAATCATTTTTTTATATTCTTCAGATGCTCTTGCCTCCTCTGTTGCTATAAATGCCGAACCGATATATGCAAAATCAGCGCCTAAAATTTGTGATGCTAGAACAGCAGAGCCTGTTGATATTGAACCAGATAAAGCAACAGGTCCCCCAAACCATTCTCTTATTTCTTGTATCATTGCAAAAGGACTTTTAACACTTGCATGACCTCCTGCACCTGCCGCAACAGGAATCAATCCGTCAGCACCTTTGTCAATTGCTTTATGAGCAAATAAATTATTTATAACATCGTGAAGAACAACACCACCCCAATCATGAACAAAATTGTTTACTTCTTCTCGTGCTCCTAAACTTGTAATTACAACCGGGACTTTATACTTTGCACAAATCTCTAAGTCTTTTTCTAATCGATCATTACTTCGATGGACAATTTGATTTATCGCAAAAGGAGCAGCCGGCAGAGAAGGATTTTTTAAATTATAAGAATGTAAAGATTCACAAATTTCCGCAAGCCATTCATCTAGTTGTGAAGACGGACGGGCATTTAAAGCAGGCATTGCTCCTAATATTCCTGCTTTACACTGAGCTATTAGTAATTTTGGATTACTAATAATAAAAAGTGGACTCCCTATTACAGGAAATTTTATTTTTTTTAAAACTTCAGGTAGAGTGCGGATTGGCATTTCCATATGACCTCATAAAAAAATTGACAAATTAATGATGTCACGTAGTTTTCATTCTAAGAGTTTAAACAATATGGAACTCAAGAATCCCATTAAAGTCGAAAGACCTACTAAATTTGCATTTGTCAAATGTGAAGCTTCAGGAAGCATAGCAGCACATATCATTGTAAGCATTGCACCTGCAGCGATTCCTTCAAAGAAAATCAATGTTCCATGACTAATATGCTCTCCGGCAAAAGCTCCTAAACCAGCCCCAAATGCTGTTAATAAAACTAATGAAGACCATAAAGTCAAAATTTTCGATACTTTCATATTTTGTTCTTTCATTTGCGCAGAGCTAGACAATGCTTCAGGCAAATTAGATAAAAATAAACCTGCAACTAAAGTATAAGGTAAAACACTAAAAAAATTTGGCTCAATTCCTGATTGTATTTGTAAAGAAACTGCTGCGACTAAAATAGTACCAATTACAAAACTTTCTGGAATTCCATCAAGAAGAATCCCTAACCAAATTGCAAATGCAGCGTTATTATGGGTTTTATGTTTTCCTGTTAAAAAATGTTTAGTTGGAATATTGGCGCCATGATTTATTGCATCAATAGCTTGATTAGCCCATTTTTCTCTTTCTTCCGCATTGTGCGTAATAGCAGAAATATTATCTTCTAGTCTGTTTTTTGCTAGAGATAATATACTTTTTTCAAATTCTGGCACTAATTTGCAAGTTAACTCAAAATCATGCAAATCCATTACAAGTAACTCTACATCTGTTTTTGCATAGCAGTCTGAAGAATGAAGTTCTTTAGATAAAAGGGACATTTCACCAACAATTTGGCCTTTTTCTAAAAGAATATTTTTTTCCATACTTTCCACAGCTACTTGGCCCTTTCTAATAAAAAACATTCTTTCAGGTTTATCGCCAGAATTGAAAATAATTTCTTCAGCATTATAAATTCTCGGTTTAAAATGTTTGATTATTTCATTCATACTGACAGGATCTAATTTAAAAAATAGAGGATTTTTTGATAAATCTAGCAATATTTCAGAGTGAAATTTTTCTTTTTCAAAAGCATTCTTAGAAATTAAATAAGCAGTTTTTCTCAAATAACCACCTTTTTGGTTTAATACTTGATCGAGAATGACAAAAAGAACACCACCAAAAAAAGCACCAAAAATCATGTTGAAAAAATGTTGCCTGCCTTCTTCTTTTAAAATAGGTGTCTCTGCACTAACAAATTCTTGAATTGTTGGAGCAACAAGTTCAATTGAAAGGGCAGATAAAAGAGCACCAGCACCAAATGCAGCCATAATGCCAACGATTTGTTTAGGAACTCTAAAAAAAACTCCAATCAATGAACCTATTAAAAGAGAGATCGCACTAAGCGCACCCAATAAAAAAGCCCATAAAACGTAATTATCCATTCTTAAGTATTTTTTAAATTACAAAGTTATTAATGAATTAAAATTTGAACAATAACTGAACAAAACTTAACCAGATAATAATACAGTTATAACAAATATTAAATATTTTTTTAAATCATTTTTCAAAAAGAAAACAAAATTTTATATGATTTTAGGAGTATTGCTAAGTATTATCTCCTCAATTCTATTTGGAGCACTATTTTTTTTTAGTACACTTCTTGAACCTTTAGAGGAGGATACTATATTTGGATGGAGAATTATTACTACATTACCTTTTGTAACTTTATTTATTTTTGTAAATCAGTCTTCAAGAATAGTCTGCAAAAATTTTTTAAGATTAAAAAAAAATCCTTTACTTATTTTTCCAATAATATTTTCATCTTGCTTTATTGGTTATCAGTTATGGTTATTTCTCTGGGCACCTTTAAATAATAAAGCCATTGAAATTTCATTAGGTTATTTTATTCTCCCGCTTGTTATGGTTATTGCCGGGAAATTATTTTTTAGAGAAAAGTTAAGTTTTTGGCAAAAACTTGCTGCACTTTCGTCTTTAATTTGTGTTCTTAACGTGATTATTTATAATGGAACTTTTTCATTTGAGGTGATATCAATTTCATTTGGTTATCCATTCTACTTTTGGTTAAAAAAAAAATTCTATTTAAATAATTTAACTGGTCTCTGGATTGAGCTAGTTTTATTAGTTCCAATATCAATTTGGTTTATTACTAATGGAAATTTAAATAATGAATTGATACAAAAATATCCTAAATTTTATTATTTAATACCTTTATTAGGATTTGTAAGTGCATGTGCCTTAGCCTCATATTTTTTGGCTTTAAAAATATTAAATTTAAGTTTATTAGGTCTTCTTGGGTATATTGAGCCAATTTTGATGCTACTTGTAGGATTTTTAATTGGTGAAAAAATTTCTTCTTCAGAGTTACTTACATACATAGCAATTTGGTTTGCACTAATTTTTTTGATTATAGAAGGAATATTATATTTTTACAAAAAAAAAATTCATTATTGATATTTTTGATAAAATCAAGTTAACAAATGGAGGTCATATTGAAATTACCAACAGCTGTAGTAATTGGTGTAGGAGCTTCAAAAGGCATAGGAGGAGCTGTCTGCAAAAAATTTGCAAAAGAAGGTTACCATGTAATAATAGCAGGTCGTACTCGAGAAAAAATTGAAAAAATTACTTTTGATCTTAAATCAAAAGGTTTAAGTTCTGAATCTTTTTGTATAGATACAACTAACGAAGATGATATTATTAAACTCTTTGATTTAGCAATGTTAGAAAATAGTAACCGACAACCAGCAGATTTAATTGTTTATAATGCAGGTAACAATAAAATAATTGATTTTCGAAAATTAACATCTGATGAATTTGAAAGCTTCTGGAGAATTGGATGTTACGGAGGATTTTTAGTTGGGCGTGAAGCAGCTCGAAGACTTGTTCCATTAGGAAGAGGCACTATAATTTTTACTGGTGCCACAGGAAGTCTGAGAGGGAAGCCTGGCTTCGCACATTTTGCTTCAGCCAAGGCAGGGCTTAGAATGATATCTCAGAGTATGGCAAGAGAATTTGGTCCATTAGGCATTCACGTAGCACATGTTCTTATTGATGGAGGTGTTAATGGTGATAGACTTAAATCCTCCAGACCAGACATGGTGAAAAAACTTGGTGAAACAGGGTTACTAAATGTTGAATCGATAGCTTCAAACTATTGGCATATTCATAAACAAGAAAGTACTGCTTGGACTCAAGAAATTGACTTAAGACCGTCAATTGAAATATATTAATTAATGAAAATAGCTACTTGGAATGTAAATTCAATTAAAGTTCGTCTTAATCAAGTAATAAAATGGATTAAGAAAAATAATATTGATGTTTTATGTCTTCAAGAAACAAAAACTTTAAATATTAATTTTCCGTCAAAAGAATTTTTTGATGCTGGATATTATGTAAAATTTTCTGGTCAAAAAACATATAATGGAGTTGCAATACTATCAAAACATGAAATTTCTGACGTAGTAATTAATAATCCATATTTCCCAGATGATCAACAAAGAATGATAACTGGAACAATAAACGGTTTTAGAATAATTTGTGTATACATTCCAAATGGTCAACTTATTGGTTCAGAAAAATTTAAATATAAATTACATTGGTTAGAAGGGCTTCTTACTTTTCTTGAAAAAGAAAAAAAAAAATATACTCAAATGATTCTTACTGGAGACTTTAATATTGCTCCCACTGAAAAAGATGTCCATGATCCTGAAGTGTGGAAAGATCAAGTTCTTGTATCCGATGCAGAAAGAAAATACTTTGAAAAAATTTGTTTATTAAAATTTCAAGATGCTTTTCGAATTTTAAATCCAAAAGAAAAAAAATATACTTGGTGGGATTACAGACAATTAGCTTTTCAGAAAAATAAAGGTTTAAGAATTGATCATATTTTAATTTCATCGGAAATTGAAAAAAAAATATTAAATTGTGATATTGATAAAGCTCCAAGAAAATGGGAACAACCTTCAGATCATGCTCCTGTGACAATGACACTTATTTAAAAAAAAATTATTTTATAGAGGCTTTAATATGATTAAGCGCATTTGGATCTTCAATTGTAGGCAAATCTCCAGGATCTCTTTCTTCATAAACAGCTTGTATACTTCTTCTTAAAAGTTTACCCGAACGAGTTTTCGGTAAAAGATTAACAAGATAAATAGAATATGGTTTTGCAAATGATCCAATCTTTTTTTCGACTAATTTTTTAATTTCTATTTTAATTTTTTCTTCATTAAAATCATTGTCAATATCTTTATTTTGTTTTGGAATTACAAAAGCAACAGCAACCTGACCTTTTAATTTATCGTTAACTCCAATAACCGCGACTTCTGAAACATTTTGGTGACTTGATATAACTTCTTCAATTTCTCTTGTTCCTAGTCTATGGCCAGAAACATTTATAACATCGTCTGTTCTTCCTAAAATATAATAATATCCATCATTATCTCGTATTCCCCAATCAAAAGTTGAATATACTTCCTGATTAGTGAAATTTTTCCAGTAAGTCTTGATATATCTTTTGTCGTCTCTGAAAATAGTTTGCATGAATCCAGGGGGTAACGGACCCTCTATTACAAGAACCCCTTTTTCATTATCATTACATAAATTTCCATTGACTTCATTAAGTAATTTAATTTTATATCCCAACATTGGGACACCTGGACTTCCTACACGAGATGAAGAGTTTTCAATTCCTTTGGCAACTGATAAGACAGGTGTTCCAGTTTCTGTTTGCCAATAATTATCTATAATATCTACATTCAATTCTTTTGAAATCCATTCAGAGGTAGACTCATCCAAAGGCTCACCAGCTAAATATAGGGCTTTCAAAGAAGTGATATCGTATTTATGCATCAAATCTACTGGATATTTCTGTAAAACTCTAATTGCTGTTGGTGCAGTAAACATTCTATTAACTTGAAATTTTTCAACAATCTTCCACCAAACACCTGCATCCGGAATAATTGGCAATCCCTCGTAAAGAATTGTCGTCATTCCAGCAATTAATGGTCCATAAATTATATAGGAATGGCCAACAACCCAACCAATATCAGAGGTACAAAAAAAAGTATCACCAGGTTTTCCACAAAAAATTGCATTCATTGAAGAAGCAAGTGCTACAGAATATCCGCCAACATCTCGTTGAACTCCTTTTGGGAGACCAGTTGTCCCGGATGTGTAAAGAATATATGATATGTCTTCAGAGTTAAGCCATGTTATGGGAACTGAAACATTAACATTTTCTTTTTTTAACTCATAGTATGAATAATCTCTTGATAATATCTTATCCATTTTATAAAGTGCACGATCAACTAATAGAATTTTATTTGGCTTAAATTTTGATATTTCTATTGCTTGATCTAATAAAGGCTTATAAGGAATAACCTTACCTGATCTGATCCCAGCATCTGCAGATACAATAATCTTGGGTTTAGAATCCTCTATTCTAGATGCAAGACTTGATGAAGCGAAGCCACCAAAAACTACAGAGTGGATTGCTCCAATCCTTGCACAAGCTAGTATTGCAAATATTGCTTCTGCAATCATAGGCATATAAATTAAAACCATATCTCCTTTTTTAATACCAAAAGATAAAAAAATTCCTGACATAATCTCAATTTCTTTTTTAAGCTCTTTAAATGAGAAAATTTTTTCGGATCTAGTTTCAGATGAATAAGAAATTAATGCAGGAGAATCTCCATACTCTGAAATCCATCTATCAACAGTATTGAAGCACAAATTAGTTCTGCCCCCGACAAACCATTTCGTAAAAGGTGGTTCAGAATAATCTAAAACTTTTTTAAAAGGTTCTTTCCAAAAAACTCTTTCTGCTTCTTCTTTCCAAAAACTTTCAGGGCTATTGATTGAGAAGTTATACAAATTTTGATAACTCATATTTACTCCAAAAAAAAATATAATTTATTACTTAATGATTGATATTTATTTCTGGTACAAAAACAAATCCATCCATAATTATTCTTGCACTTCGACTCATTGTAACTTTACTTACAACCCATTTATTTTGAGTAATTTCTAATTTTGCCCCAACACTTAATTTTCCAGAGGGATGACCGAAAGTAACGTGATCATTTTTATTACTTCTTGAAATATCACTAACTACTGTGCCAGGGATTGCAGATGCGACTGCAATGGCAATAGCGGCAGTACCCATCATTGCATGATGCAATTTCCCCATTGATATTCCTCTTACTAATAAATCTATTTCGTCTTTAAAAATTTTTTTTCCGCTTGAAGATACATAATTTTTTGACTCAGAAACAAAAGCAATCTTTGGAGTATGCTGACGAAAACTTGCTTCTTCAATTTTTTTTATTAATCCCATTTTAAGAGCTCCAAAAGCTCTAATTTTCTCAAGTAGTTCTAGAGAATTATAATTACTATTTATATCTTCTTGTCCCTCAGTACCTTTCAAACCTAAAGATTTAGCATTTATGAAAACAGTTGGAATTCCAACATTAATTAAAGTTGCTTTAATTTTTCTAAAACCAGGAATCAAAATTTCGTCTATTAATTTCCCTGTTGGAAAAAGGTTTTCTTTAATTCCCTCTATTGTATCAAGGGGATTTAAAAATTCTAATTTTATTTCAGCTGAGGGAAAACTAACTCCGTCTAGCATAAAACTGCCAACCTCCTGAATAACTTTATTTTTAATTGGGACATAAGAAATAATTGATTTAGAAATATTTTTTTGCCAAATACGAACTTTTATGACACCATTATCAGGTATTTTATCTTTATTTATCATATTTTTTAATAAAGCAAAGGGACCAACTGCAGCTGATAAATTCCCACAGTTTCCTGACCAATCAATAAAAGGTTTGTCAATAGAAACTTGTCCAAATAAAAAATTTATATCATGATTTTTTAAAGTACTTTTAGTAAGAATTACTACTTTACTTGTACTAGATGATGCTCCACCCATTCCGTCAATTTGTTTATTAAATAAATCAGGACTACCAATAACTCTAAGAAGAAATGAATCTCTATATTTACCAGGAACCTGAGCTTCTAATGGCAAATCATCGTTTCTAAAAAAAACTCCCTTACTTGTCCCACCACGCATAAAAGTAGCCGGTATTTTTACTTGTGGTTTAAAATTTAAATTCATTTATAAATCATTTGTTAATTAGATTCTGATTCCAAAAAATCTTTTGCGAAAAGCTGAAGAACTCCTCCCGCCTCATATGTTTTCACTTCTTCGGCAGTGTCAAGACGACACATTACTTTTACTTTTTCTTTATCACCGTTTAATCTATTGATTATCAAATCTATTTCAGAAGATGCCTTTCTTTCTCCATACACTTCAAAAACCTCAGTTCCATCAATCTTTAAATTTCCTCTATTTTTATTTCCAATAAATTCTAAGGGTAGAACTCCCATACCAATCAAATTTGTTCTATGTATTCTCTCAAAGCCCTCAGCTACTATAACTTCTACACCAGCTAAACGAATACCTTTTGCTGCCCAGTCTCTAGAAGATCCTTGACCATAGTCTTTACCAGCAATTACTATTAGTGATTGATTTTTTTTCATATAATTTTCAATTGCCTCCCACATTCTTATTATCTTACCTTCTGGTTCGATCCTTGTTAAAGATCCTTGCTTAATACTTCCATTTTCCTTAACCATTTCATTTTTTAATTTTGGATTTGCAAATGTAGCACGAATTGCAGTCAAATGATCTCCTCGATGAGTTGCGTAAGAATTAAAGTCTTCTTCCGGTAAGCCCATTTTTGACAAATACTCCCCGGCAGCACTGTCTTTCATTATTGCATTTGACGGAGAGATATGATCAGTTGTTATGTTATCACCTAAAATTGCTAATGGTCTCATTTCTCTTAATTTTCTTTTTTTTGCAAGTGCTCCTTCCCAATAAGGTGGTCTTCGAATATATGTACTATTTGGACGCCAATCATAAAGAAAGCTTATTGGTTCATTTTTTTTATAATTTCTTGAAAACATAGCTGTATAAACTTTTTGAAAGTGTTCTGGTTTAACAAAAGAATTAACATAAGTTTTTATTTCATCTTCTTTTGGCCATATATCATTTAAAGTAATAGCAATCCCATTTTTGTCATAACCTAAAGTTCCTTTTTCTATGTCAAAGAATATTGTTCCTGCAATTGCATATGCAACTACTAACGGGGGTGAGGCCAAAAAAGCCTCTTTAACAAAAGGATGAATTCTTCCATCAAAGTTTCTATTACCCGACAGCACTGCTGAAACATTAATATTTCTATCATTAATTTCTTTTTGTATTATCGGATCAATTGCACCAGACATCCCATTACAGGAAGTACAAGCATAACCAACAACTCCAAAACCTAATTTTTCAAGACTTTTGAGAAGACCAGCCTCATCCAAATAAGACGTAACTGTTTTTGATCCTGGTGCTAATGAACTTTTAACCCATTTTTTTTTAAATAAACCAAGCTTACAAGCATTCCTAGCAAGTAAACCAGCTGTTATCATGTTTTTAGGATTACTTGTATTTGTACAACTTGTAATAGCAGCAATTATTATTGCACCATCAGGCATTAAATCTTTCTCAAATTTGGTATTTTTTAGAAAACCATAATCCCCTAATTTTGATGTCGGCACTTTTGTGTGGGGGTTACTTGGACCCGCAATAACTCTCTCAACTGATGATAAATCGAAATTCAATACTAAATCATATTCAGCTTCTTTAAATGAATCATACCAAAGGCCATTTTTTTTAGCATAGCTTTCAACTAAATCAATATGCATTTTTGGACGATCTGTTAATTTTAAATAATTTATTGTATGGCTATCAATATGAAAAATTGCAGCTGTAGCTCCAAATTCTGGAGTCATATTTGAAATAGTTGCTCTATCACTGAGTGTTAAATTTTGAACACCCTCACCAAAGAACTCTAGGAAAGACGAAATCACATTTGACCTTCTTAGAAATTGAGTTAGTGTTAAAACAATATCTGTGGCAGTTACTCCAGATTTAGGAGCTCCCTTTAAATTTACTCCAATAACTTTTGGCAATCTCATCCATGAAGGTTTACCTAACATTACAGTTTCTGCCTCCAAACCTCCAACACCAATTGCTATAACTCCTAAAGCATCTACCATTGGAGTATGTGAGTCAGTGCCTACTAAAGTATCTGGGAATAAAATCCCATCCTGTACATGAATGACTGGACTCATTTTTTCTAAGTTAATTTGATGAAGAATTCCATTTCCAGGTTGAATAATATCAACATTTTTAAAAGCCCTACTAATCCAATCAATAAAATGAAATCTATCACTATTTCTACGATTTTCGATCAATCTATTTTTTTTTAATGCATCTAAATCATTTCCTGAATGTTCTACAGATAGTGAATGGTCAACAACTAATTGTGTTGGAACAATGGGATTAACTTTTGAGGGATCTCCTCCTTTTTTTGAAATTGCATCTCTTAGGCCAGCTAAATCTACAAATGCTGTTTGACCTAATATATCATGACAAACAACTCGTGTTGGATACCAAGGAAAATCTAAATCTCTTTTTTTTTCAATTATTTGACTTAAGTATGAGCTTAAATTTTCGTCACTACACATTCTGATTAAGTTTTCAGCCAAAATTTTAGATGTGTAATTAAACTTTGAATACGAATTTTTCGAAATTGAATTAACAACACTTTGTGTATCGTAATACTCAAAGTTAGTTCCATCCAAAAATTTTCTGTTAACTTTATTCATAAAAAACTTTAACATTCAAAATCATTTTCTGCTTTTAATTGAAACAAATTTTTGATTTTCTGGTCCTATATAGTTGGCACTAGGTCTAATAATTTTTTTATCAATTCTTTGTTCAATTATATGAGCTGCCCATCCAGTAGTCCTAGAAATTACGAATAAAGGGGTAAACATTGAAGTAGGAATTCCCATCATATGGTAAGAGACAGCTGAAAACCAATCTAAATTTGGAAATAATTTTTTACTTTTCATCATTACTGTTTCTAAACGCTCTGCTATATCATACATTTTTGTTGACCCAGAATTTTTTGATAAAATCTTAGCAACATTTTTAATAATTTCATTTCTTGGATCAGATTTTGTGTAAACGGGATGACCAAATCCAATAATAACCTCTTTTTTTTCCAGTCGATTTAAAATATCAATTTCAGCATCATCTGGATTATCGTACCTATTTTGAATTTCAAAAGCCTCTTCATTTGCTCCTCCATGCTTTGGCCCACGAAGTGCGCCAATTGCTCCACATATAGCGGAATAAAAATCAGAGCCTGTTCCAGCTATTACTCTTGCTGAAAAAGTAGATGCGTTAAATTCATGCTCAGCATATAAGTTAAGCGATGTATGCATAGATCTTTCCCAAACTGGAGAAATTTCTTTTTGATGTAATAAATTTAAAAAATGTGCTCCAACGGAATCATCATCAGTTTCAACTTCAATTCGATTACCTTTATGACTAAAGTGATACCAATACATTAAAATTGAGTTAAGAGAAGCTATTAATTTATCTGCTATATCTCTAGCATCTGAAAGGCTTTGGTTATGCTCTTCAGGAAGAAAACAACCTAATGAAGAAACTCCCGTTCTTAAAACATCCATTGGATGACAAGATGGTGGTATCCATTCCAGGATTGCTTTCAAACCTCCAGGAATTCCTCTAAGAGATTTTAATTTCTTTTTGTAAGTTTTAAGTTCAATAGTATTTGGTAACTTTCCATATAATAGCAAATAAGCTATTTCCTCAAACTCACATATATGAGCTATATCTAAAATATCATATCCTCTGTAATGAAGATCATTTCCTGTTTTTCCAACAGTGCAGAGAGATGTATTACCTGCTATAACTCCAGATAGAGAAACTGATTTCTTAGGTTTAAAGTTAGTAGCGTCTTTTCTATCCATAATAAGCCTCCGGAGGTTACTTTGATTTTGCAAATAACTTGTCTAGTTTTTTTTCGTATTCATGATAGCCAATCCTGTCATAAAGCTCTTCACGGGTTTGCATAGTATCTATTATTTTTTTTTGGGTACCATCTCGTCTAATTGTGGAGTAGACATTCTCTGCGGCTTTATTCATTGATCTAAATGCTGATAATGGATAAAGAGCCATACTGCAACCTGCATTTTTTAATTCATTTAAATTAAATAATGGTGTTTTACCAAACTCTGTAATATTAGCTAAAATCGGGACTTTTAGAACAGAAGAAAATTTTCTGTAAATTGATAACTCAGATATAGCCTCAGGAAAAATCATATCAGCACCTGCAGCAACATAATCAGAAGCTCTATCAATAGATGAACTAATCCCCTCAATCGCTAATGAATCAGTCCTTGCCATGATTACAAAATTTTCATCTGTTCTTGAATCAACTGCTGCTTTGATCCTATCAATCATTTCATTTTTAGAGACAATTTCCTTATTGGGGCGATGTCCACATCTTTTTGCACCAACTTGATCTTCTATATGCATAGCCGCTGCACCAAACTTTATTAAAGATTTTACAGTTCTTGAGATATTAAATACCGATGAACCAAAACCCGTATCAGCATCAACTAACAATGGCAAATCACAAATGTCTGTAATTCTTCTTAAATCAATTAATACATCATCTAAATTTGAAATACCTAAATCTGGTAAACCAAGAGATCCTGCTGCAACACCTCCTCCAGACAAGTAAATTGACCTAAAGCCTGATCTTTTAGCTAATAAAGCATGGTTTGCATTAATTGTACCTATTATTTGCAAAGGGATCTCTTCTTTGATTGCATTTCTAAACAATAATCCTGGAGACATGAAGGCCATAAATACTTTCAAAAATAATAAAAAAAATTATTATCAATTATTTAATTAATAAAATTTAACGAAAAATAAAAATAAAAATAATATTTACTATTTTATCAAAAAACAAACAAGAAAAACCTAATTGTATTAATAGTAAAAAAAACAAAAAAAAATAATTTTTATGCTTTTGCTAAAGAATTTAAGTTGTCTACCGAAAAAAAGCTTATAAATTTACTTTTGAAAGAAGTTTAAATTGAAAATAAAAGAAAAAAAATTTTTGTTATTTCACCTAAAAAGAAGAGTTTTCCCTTTAATAAATATAGATCAGGATCTGATGTTCAATCTCTTTGGAAAAAATATGGTTGGACTCCACCAAGCAAAACAAATAAAAAAATTACAAAAAATATTATTTTTAATCAAAAAAAACTACTTTTAATTAAATCTAACTCTTAAAAATCATTTTTTTGATTTTCTATTTTTAATTCTTGTATTTTCCTTGTAATAGTATTTCTTCCAATACCTAGCTTAATTGCAGCATCATTTTTTCGACCTTTTGTGAATTTTAAAGCAATTTTTATTAATGTAGATTCAAATTGTTTTCCAAAAAAATTCATAATTTCTGGTTTACCATCCGACAACATTTTTTTAACCTCTTCCTCTAACATTAGTATCCAGTTGTTTTTTTCTATTTTAGATAATTTAAAATTTTGAATGGTTTTATCAAAATCGTCAGATTTAATCTTTTCGAAAGAATCATTTAAATTGATACCTTCTTTAATTTTTAATTTTGTAGAGTCATGCAGCAAATCGGATGGTAAATCTTTCACTTCAACAACTTGACCTGGTGCCATAACAGTTATCCAATTACATAAGTTTTCTAACTGACGAACATTTCCGGGTAAATTCAAGTGGGAAAGATATTTCATGGCAGATTCAGACATTTGTTTGATATCTACACCTAACTGATTAGCGCTTTGGGCAAGAAAATATTTTGTTAATAATGGTATGTCCTCAATTCTTTCTCTTAAAGACGGAATCCTCAATCTTATTACGTTTAATCTGTGATACAAATCCTCTCTAAAAAGTCCTTCTTTAACTCTAAATTCTAAATTCTGATTTGTCGCAGCTATTACTCTAACATTAGCTCTAATAGGCTCAAGTCCCCCAACCCTATAAAAATTTCCATCAGATAAAACGCGAAGAAGTCTTGTTTGTAAATCAAGAGGCATATCTCCAATTTCATCCAAAAATAGTGTTCCACCTTCAGCTTGCTCGAATCTTCCACGTCTCATTGCTTGAGCTCCTGTAAAAGCTCCTTTTTCGTGACCAAATAACTCAGACTCTAGTAAATCTTTTGGAATTGCAGCAGTATTTAAAGCAATTAATGGATCTGATGCTCTTGGGCTATGTTTATGAACAGCTCTTGCTACTAATTCCTTCCCCGTTCCAGATTCTCCAGTAATTAAGACGGTAACATTAGATTGAGATAATCTTCCGATAGCTCTAAAAACATCTTGCATAGCTGCCGCTTGACCAAGAATTTCTGTGTTTTTTGATGTCAATTGATCAGACTTGGATTCACTTAGGCTCTCATCAAGGGCTCTTCGAATTAGTTCAACAGCCTTGTCAAGATCAAATGGTTTCGCAAGATACTCAAAAGCTCCTCCCTGAAATGCCGAAACAGCAGAGTCTAAATCTGAGAATGCCGTCATCACAATTACTGGTAATGAAGGATGATTAGATTTAAAAGACTGAAGAAGCTCTAAACCTGACTCACCAGGCATTCTTATATCTGAAACCAAAACTTGAGGCTTATCTGATTTTAAAGCCTCCATTACCTGGTTTACATTTTCAAAGCTTTTTGTAGCTAAATCCTCTCTTGCTAAAGCTTTTTCTAATACCCATCTTATCGATTCATCATCATCAACTATCCAAATTGGTTTCATTATTTTTATACATCCCCGAAGTTTTTTAAACTATTGCAATTAAAATTCTAAAATCCGTTAAGCTAGGAGAACTTTCAAATTCAATCATTCCTTTATGCTTATTTATAAAAGTTTGCGCTATTGTTAATCCAAGACCAGTACCGCCTTTTTTTCCTGAAACTAATGGGTAAAAAATTCTTTCTTTTAAATCCTCCGGTATTCCTGATCCATTATCAATAATATGCAAATCTAATGCCAACTTATATCTAGACTGAGCTATTGTTATTGATCTTGCAATTCTACTTTTAAATATTAACTGAGCATTGTTACTATTTAAACGATGATTCATTGCTTGAACTGCATTTTTTGAAATATTTAAAAAAGCTTGAATGAGTTGTTCTTTATCTCCTTTAAATTCAGGTAGTGAAGTATCGTAGTCTCTATTAACGAATAAACCTTTTGGAAATTCTGCTAAAAGTACACTTCTAACTCTTTCAAAAACTTCGTGAATATTCACTACAGAATCAATTTTTACTCCAGAATGCGGAACCAAAAACCTGTCTACTAACGACTTTAATCTATCTGATTCTTTAATAATAACTTGAGTATATTCTTCTAAATCAATACCTTTTTTTATTTTCAGTTCCATCTCAAGTAATTGAGCAGCCCCTCTAATTCCTCCTAAAGGATTTTTTATTTCATGAGCTAAATTTCTAATTAACTCTTTATTAGCTTGAGTTTGATCACGAATTCTTTCTTCTCTATGAAATTTAATTTGCTGGACATTCTCTCTCATTTCAAATAAAACAGGATTATCTAAATAATCTAAAGACGTCACAACAACATTTAAATTTAACAAATTTTTAGAATGTCTTTTTAATACTAAATTAACTCTTTTTTCATCAAATTTTTTTCTGTAAGCATCTTCAAAAAGCCTAGTAAGCTTCATTCCATCTTCAAATAATTCGGAAAAACGATATTTTATTAGAACTCTTAATGAATTATCTAATAAGTTTTCAGCTGCAGTATTTGCATAAGAAATTCTTTCATCTTTATCCAAGATTAGGACAGCAGAAGTTAATAAATCAAGCCCATCATATGAAATTAATTTAGATGAAATTATCATTAAAAGCTTAAATTAAATTTTCTATTAAAGAATTTAAAAAGAAAAATATCAATAAATCTTTTTTGCAAAAAAAGGCAGCATCAGCTGCCTATTTTCATTTTTTATTTGTTTATAAAGAATAGTACATATCAAACTCAGCTGGATGCGTTGTCATTCTCAATCTTGTAACGTCTTGCATTTTTAAATCGATATATGCATCTATCATACTATTAGTAAATACATCACCTTGTGTTAAAAATTCTCTATCTTTATCTAAAGATTCAAGAGCTTGATCTAATGATGAACAAATTGTTGGTATTTCAGATTCTTCTTCTGGAGATAAATCATAAAGATCTTTATTAGTTGCATCACCAGGATGAATCTTATTCTGAATTCCATCTAAACCTGCCATTAAAAGTGCTGAGAAACAAAAATAGGGATTTGCAGAAGGATCAGGAAAACGTGTTTCAATTCTTTTTGCCTTTGGGTTAGGTATATGTGGAATACGTATGGATGCTGATCTATTTCTAGAAGAATATGCTAATTTAACAGGCGCCTCAAATCCTGGAACTAATCTTTTATAAGAATTTGTGGTTGGATTTGTCATGGCATTTAATGCTCTAGCATGTTTTATAACTCCGCCAATGTAATACAAAGCTAATTCGGAAAGTCCTGCGTATTCTCCTCCAGCAAATAAATTTTCACCATTCTTCCATATTGATTGGTGAACATGCATTCCTGAACCATTATCATTTACTATTGGTTTTGGCATAAATGTAGCAGTTTTCCCTGCAGAATGTGCAACGTTTTTAGCTACATATTTTAATGTTTGAGTCCAATCAGCTCTTTGTAAAAGTGTGGTAAATTTTGTCCCTATTTCATTTTGACCAGCTCCACCAACTTCATGATGGTGTACCTCAACTGGTATACCTAATGACTCGAGAATTAAACAAATTTCTGATCTAATATCTTGTAAGCTATCAACAGGTGGCACGGGAAAATAACCACCTTTAACAGATGGTCGATGACCTGAATTTCCACCTTCAATCTCTTTGCTGTTGCTCCATACCGCTTCATCAGAATCTATTTTTACAAAACATCCTGACATATCAGTGCTCCATCTGACACTATCGAAAATAAAAAATTCTGGTTCGGGTCCGAAATAAGCAGTATCTCCAATACCAGAGGAGTTTAAATATTCTTCAGCCTTCTTAGCAATTGAACGAGGATCTCTATCATAACCTTTCCCATCACTAGGCTCAATTACGCTACACTGCATGAATAATGTTGTTTCTTCCATAAAAGGATCAACAGATGCTGTAGATGGATCTGGGAACAATAGCATATCAGAAGCTTCGATACCTTTCCAACCTGATATTGATGAGCCATCAAAAGGATGACCAGACTCAAATTTTTCAATGCTAAAAGCTTTTTCAGGAACACTTACATGCTGTTCTTTACCCTTAGTATCGGTAAACCTTAAATCTATAAATTTTACTTCCTCATCTTTAATTTTTTTTAAAACGTCTGCGGGCATCATTGCCATGTGAATCTCCCTAAATATTATTAAATTAGTAAATAAAAACAAAAAGAGATTTGCAAATTTTGTGCCAATAATCGAAAATAACTGAAAATTAAGGCAATATATTTGTTTTTTTTTATTGAGGTGCGAAAAAAAAAATAATTTTCCTTATTTTAGTGCAAAAAAAAACTTTTTTAAACTTTTAAGTGACATATAGGTGCAAATAGAAGATGGTTCACTAAAACAGTGCGTATTTAATTATATTTAAAAATTTTTATTATATTCTCTGGTGCTGTGAAATTTGAGCTTGTCCCATTTTTCCTCAATTAACTTTAGATTTACTGCAGAAGTTGCTAAATAGGTTAAATTACCATCGGCATCAAAAGCTAAATTATTTTTCGCATTTGAATTTTCAAAATCTTCTAATATCTTTTTGTTATCAGTTGAAATCCACCTAGCACAATTAAAATTTACATTATTATATTCAGCCTCTACACCATACTCATTTTTCAAACGACTGATGACAACTTCAAATTGTAGTACTCCTATAGCACCAAGAATTAAATTTGATCCTATTATCATCTTAAAAACTTGAACCGCTCCTTCTTCACCTAATTGTTGAAGGCCTTTCAAAAGTTGTTTAGTTCTAAGTGGATTTTTTATTAATATAGATCTAAAAAGATCTGGAGCAAAAAAAGGAATCCCATTAAATTGAATAAATTCTCCCTCTGAAAAACTGTCACCAATTTGTATATTTCCATGGTTAGGCAAACCAATAATATCTCCAGCGTATGCTTCTTCAATTTGTTCTCTTTCACATGCCATAAAATTAATAACTGAAGAAATCTTAATATCTCTTTTCAGTCTAACATGATGTAGTTTCATTCCTTTTTTAAATTTTCCTGAACAAACTCTTACAAATGCCATTCGGTCGTGATGAGATGGATCCATATTTGCTTGAATTTTAAAAACAAACCCAGAAAATTTTTTTTCGTTAGGACTTATTACTCTTTGATCGGCATTCCTTTGCGTAGGAGATTGAGCCCAATTTACCAAAGCATCTAAAACCTCACGAACTCCAAAATTATTTATTGCGGAGCCAAAAAATACTGGCATTAGTTTCCCACTTAAAAATTTTTCTAATGAAAATTTATTCGAGGCATTTTTAATAAGATCAATCTCAAAAAATAATTGTTCAAATTCTTCTGAAAATTTTTCTTTAAAATTATTTAAGCCATTAATAATTTTAAAATCATGACTAATTTTATTTGTACCAGGAGTAAAAATAAATACTTCGTCATTGTCAATATGATAAACACCTTTAAAACTTTTGCCCATTCCTATTGGCCATGTTATCGGCGCACAATCTATTTTTAAAACTGATTCTAATTCATCAATTAATTCAATTGGATCACGAGTTTCCCGATCCATTTTATTAATAAATGTAATTATTGGAGTATTTCTTAATCTACAAACATTTAATAGTTTAATTGTTTGTGTTTCAACTCCCTTTGCAGCATCTATTACCATTAAAGCAGAATCAACTGCTGTCAGAACTCGATAGGTGTCTTCGGAAAAATCTTGGTGCCCTGGTGTATCCAATAAATTAATTGTATGTTCATGATATTTGAATTGCATTACTGAACTCGCAACCGAAATGCCTCTTTGTTTTTCAATTTCCATCCAATCAGATAATGCATATCTACCACTTTTTTTTGCTTTGACTGTCCCAGCTAATTGTATAGCACCTGAAAATAATAATAGCTTTTCTGTAAGAGTTGTTTTACCTGCATCAGGATGTGAAATAATTGCAAAAGTTCTTCTAAGAGAAACATTTTTTGAAATTGTTTGATTAAAATCATTTTTAGATTGATGACAATTAGTTTTCATTTTTTTATTTAAATAAGAAATTTATAAAAAGTCAAAAAAAAACCTCTATGCATTAGCACAGAGGAATAATGTCCCCATCACTATATTTAGTGAAATATTATTTTTATTATATCTTTAAAACTAATTCTCAATATGGCCAGAACCTCCATCATCTTCATCGTTCATTCGCATTCGCTTACGATTATCTCCCATTAATTCTCGGAGTTCTCGAATACTTAAATCAGTTACTTCATGCATCCGTATTAGAAGTGAAGCACCAACAGGTAAAGTTCGATGCCTAATCTTACTAATTACAGGAGGACGAACTTCAAGTGCACGAGAAAGTGCAGCATCATTTTTTAGGTTAAGCTTTTGTATCAACGAATCTAACAATCTATTTGGATCATAACCCTCTTGGGATACCAAAGGATGTTTTTCCATGAACTACCTCTCGGAAATAAATTAATAGCAATAGGTTTTTTTTCCATTTTTATAGCCTAATGCCAAAATGAAATTACTCGTGTTTTATTTTATATTACCTCCGAGCAACATTTTCAAGTATTTAATTAAAAAAAAGTGGTTAATGAAGGTTTTTTTAAAAAAAATTAATAAAAAAATAATTTTTATTGATTCTTTAGTATATAAGTTAATTAATTTAAGTTTTCAAAAAAATAACATTTAAGTTTTTTAAACATAATAATTCCAGAAATTAATAAACCATTGAAGCAAATTATTATTATGTGTTTGTTAAATTTTCAAAGCTTAGTTTTCAAATTAAAGTATTCTGCTATTATTAAATATATGAAAAAGACAAAAACAATTTTTAATTTTATAACGTATCTAATTTTTTTCTTTTCAGGCAATGCTTACTGTAAAGAGTGGAAGCTTATTTCAAAAACAACCTATCCTGATAAGAACATCAATTGGTATGTTGATGTTAATAGTATCGTTCATGAAGATAATTTCGTTAAAGCCTTTTTAAGAACAACATGGTCTATTCCTCAATTTGGTCCAAATAAAACCGCATATCAATCTTCTACTTATCTTAATTATTTTGATTGTGATAGTAAAAAAATTGCATACACAGCAAACACATATTTTAATGATTTAGAGTCAATTGGAAACCCAGTTCATGAGGAGCCTGAAAAGCCTCTTGAAGAACTTGATTGGCATAAAGTTATTCCAAAATCTGCTGGAGCAATTAGGCTAAAATTTGTTTGTAAATATAGATCGAAAAGCTACTTGACTTAGGTATTAATCTTTATACTATTTATTTTTTTCTTCCTTTATATTCCCCTGTTCTAGTATCGATTTCAATTTTATCTCCATTTTCGATAAATAAAGGAACTGAAATTTCAAATCCAGATGATAGTTTTGCAGGTTTTAAGACTTTTCCAGAAGTATCACCCTTTACTGCAGGTTCTGTGTAAACAACTGATCGAATAACCGTATTAGGTAATTCTACAAATATAGGTTTATTTTCGTAGAAAACCAAATCACATTCCATTTCGTCCTCAATATAATTTAAAACATTTTCAAGATTGTTTGATTCAACTTCGTATTGATTATAATCTGCATCCATAAAAACGTGTAAATGATCCATATAATATGAAAAAACAACCTCTTTTTTTTCTAATACGATTACCTCAAATTTTTCATCGGATCTATACACAGCTTCTTGAACAGAACCTGATAATAAATTTTTCATTTTCATTTTTACTACAGATGCATTTCTTCCAGATTTTGTAAATTCAGTTTTTGTAATAACCATTGGATCACCTGATACCATAATTACATTTCCTAACCGAATTTCTTGAGCAACTTTCATATAAACTATAATAATCAAAACATAATTTTAACTTATATTTTCTGCAAAATCGAATATCCTATCAACTAAACAACTATTATTTTTTGTATCTTTTGACCACTTTTCCCCATGTGACTTTAATACTGGTAAAATTTTAATTAGTTTATTCCAGTTACATTTATTACTGCGTTTATTGTTCCACCAATAATTAAAAGACTTATAAATTAAAGCATTATCTTTAGATAAATCTGAACAAAACTTTTCTAAGAAAAAATCTAATTTAACCAAATGAGTTTTTTTGACTTGTTTATAAGGTTGCCAAATAAATGGTTTTGATGATATTTGTGCTCGAATAAAACTATCCTCGCCTCTAACGAAATTTAAATCACAACTCAATAGTAATTGATCATAAATATTTTGATCAAGCATTGGAAAAAAAATAATTTTAATGTTTTTACAATTAGAAAAATACCTAAGTTTTTGATCACATAAGTTAAAATTGTCAATTAAAAACTCAGGAATTAGACAAATCACAGGAGGTCCATTGATCATTTCTTTTAACAAGTATTCAAGAGGTGAAAATTCATAACAAAAAAAAGAAACTAAAATTTGAGTTTTTGATTTATCTATTCCTAAATCATCAAATAATTTTTTTTTTTGTTCTGAAAAATTTTTTATTTTTTTTTCGTAATCAATTTCTTTTAAAAAACCCCCAGTTTTTTTGGTGAATCCTGGGAAAAAGAAATACTTTTTAAGTGAATATTTTGGATGTAAAGATGGAAGTAAATGATATGCTTCTATCCATGGTTCTGCAGATAAATATTCTAAATTTATCCATACGGGCTGTATTTTCATTTCCATCATTTTTTTTATATACTCAATTGGCAACTTGCTTCCAAATATTTCTATAACTAAATCAGACGGTAAATACTCCTTTTTTTTTGAATTTATTATTTTTATATTGTCAACATATTGTTCCTCTTGTAAGACTTTTACTTTTGAACAAATCTTTTGTAAGACAGATAATTCATTTATCCATAAAGTTATAATAATATTTTTTTCATTTTTCAATGCTTTAGCAAGTCTCCAACTGAAGCCAGCATCACCAAAGTTATCTATAACTTTACAAAAAATATCAGCTGATTTAATTATTCTTTTTTTTCTCATAGATTTGTCTAAATTTTTTAAAATACTATTAATCACTAATTTTGCTTATTTAAAAAATATATTATATTAAAAAAAAACTTATATTTTAAAATAATAATTTAAAATTTTTTTATAACACTAAGTTTTATTTTTTTAATTTAAAAAAACCAACTTTAATTAAAATAAACAAAATACTTATTTTTTTTCATGCACTATTTGACTTTTAAATTCTATAATTTTCTTAATTGAATTTAATTAATCTATTTACAAATATCTATATAAAATAAAGTTCTATATTTTGTTTTTAGGATATTAGTATATTTAAATAATTTAAAACTATATGATAGCTAAGTTCTTATAATAAAAAATTAAGTATTTTAAATAGCACTTAATAATATAATGTAAGCTCGTTTTAAAAAAAATCTAAAAATTTTTTACAAATTCTGATTAAAATTAGTTTCTATAATATGTTGATATACTCAAAGAACTCAACATAAATTATTTAATAAAAGTTTTCTATATTTTATATTTCTAAATTTATAAAGCCCAATGTTCAAAATAATATATTTAACTTTAAATTTAAATGTTTTTTAAAATCTGCTCTAATTATGTTAACCTAGAAGTTTTGATTATTTATTTTAGTTTGTAATGAAATCGTCTAGTCATAGAAAAAGTGCTATATCTTTTGGTTCTACAATTGGAACTTCAACAAGAATTTCAGGGAACCTTTTTGTAGATGAAAGTATAATAATTGAGGGAATGTTAGAGGGAAATCTTGAGCAAAAGCATGGGGATTCAAGGTGGGTTGTTATTAAATCTAATGGAAAAGTTCATGGTGACATTACTGCTCAAAATATTAGCGTTGCGGGTGAAGTTTTAGGAAACATTATTGCTGGTGACAATGCTGAACTTCTCGATGGTTGTGAAGTAAGAGGAAACATAACACACAAATCCATTAATGTTGAACCTGGTGCAATAGTATATGGCCAACTTATTGCAATTGATCAAGAATCCTCAGAAGAAAAATTAAATAAAAAAGTTCAATAAATTTTGAATAATTTTAGTTGAATTGTTTAATTAGAAGTTTTTAATAAGCCTTAAATAATTGTTTGTTAATAAAATTAGCTATTTAAATGAGAAAAATGAAAGTCTGTCTGTTTTTAGTTCTATTATTTTTTAGTAGTTTATCTTTTGGAAATTTAATTATTTATGATTGTAAAATCAAAGAATTAAGAGGAAATAGATGGATTTGTACAAAATATCCTGAATTATGCTCTTTTGTTTTCTATATTGATCATAAATTAAAAAAAATATATAGATCGCACGAAAAAGAAATGCTTAAAGTTTTAATTGATAAATGGAACGATAAAAAGCTAATTGCACATGAAAATTTTCCTAAAATCGATGACCGATTTACAGAACAATATTTTTATAAAATAAATTTTTTAAATAACGATTTTCTCATGGCAAACGAATATATTACAAGTAGTGGTAGATATTTGTCTCAAGATGATATTGATCTTGCTTTTAAAAAAAATAAAAGGTCCTTTTCTTATTACAAACCAAAACTTTTTTCAGAAAAAGGTATTTGTGAATTGACAAACAATTAATAATGCAAAAAGCAATATCTCGTAAATATAAATACTATGACTTGCTAGTTGTTTCGTTTGTTACAGTTTTGCTTTGCTCTAATTTAATTGGAGCAGGTAAAGCAGCTGAAGTCACTTTACCTTTTTTTGGTGAGGTAGTTTTTGGTGCTGGAATTCTTTTTTTTCCTCTTTCATATTTATTTGGTGATATTTTGACTGAGGTTTATGGTTACGCCCATGATAGAAGAGCTGTCTGGGCAGGTTTTGGAGCTTTAATCTTTGCAAGTTTAATGTCAGTTATAGTCTTAACCCTAAAACCTGCTGAGGGAGACTATATGAAAAATTATCAACAAGGCCTTGAAATAGTTTTTGGTAACACATGGAGAATAGTATTAGCCTCAATTTTTGCTTTTTGGGCTGGAAGTATGGCAAATGCATTTGTCATGGCAAAGATGAAAATCTTAACAAAAGGAAAAATTTTGTGGACAAGAACAATTGGATCAACATTAATTGGCGAAGCACTAGACTCTTCTATTTTCTATTTTGCGGCTTTTTTTGGTATTTGGCCTGTTGAACAAATTGTAAAAGTTGCAATAGCTCAATATATACTAAAGTGTCTTTGGGAAATAATTTTGACTCCATTAACTTATAAGATAGTTTTTTGGCTTAAAAGACAAGAAAACGAGGATTTTATTGATAATAATACTAATTTTTCTCCATTCAAAATTAAAATTTAATCCAATCTTTCTAGTGCTGTTTTCAAAAATCCTACTGTTCTATCGATGTTTAACAACTTTTCTAAACCAAAAAGACCGATTCTAAAAGTTGAAAAGTCATCTCTTTCTCCAACTTTCAGAGGAACACCAGCTGCAGTTTGTAAGCCAACTTTCATAAATTTTTTTCCATTTTGAATTTCAGGGTCAGAGGTATAACTGACCACAACGCATGGTGCTTTAAATCCCTCAGAAGCAACGCTTTTAAAACCTTTTTGCTCAATTAAATTTCTTACTTTTCGTCCCAATTCATCTTGAGATTTCCGAAGATTTGAAAAACCAACCAATTGTGTTTCTTTCATTACATTTCTTAATATTCTCAGAGAGTCTGTTGGCATTGTTGTGTGATAAATGTGTGAACCTTTCTCATAAGTCTCCATAATTTGAAGCCATTTTTTTAAATCGCATGCATAACTAGAACTTTTTGTTAATTCAATTTTTTGTCTAGCTTTACTACTCATGGCTATTAACGCACAACATGGAGAACTACTCCAACCCTTTTGGGGAGCGCTAATTATAATATCTACTTTTGATTTGATCATATCGACCCAAACTGCTCCTGAAGCTATACAATCTAGTACAAAAAGTCCTCCCACAGATTCAACAGACTCCCCTATAGCCTGTAGATAATCAGACGGTAAGATTAATCCAGCAGAAGTTTCAACATGAGGCGCAAAAACAACATCAGGTTTTTCTTTTTTTATCCAATCCACAACTTCATTTATATCTGGAGGAGAGTATGAATTTTGAAAACCACTATTAATTTGTCTACCTTGAATTATATGTAAATCATCTGTTATTTGACCAGCCTCAAAAATTTCAGTCCACCTGTAACTAAACCAACCGTTTCTTATAACTAAACATTTCTTATTATTTGCGTATTGTCTTGCGACTGACTCCATCCCATAAGTACCACTTCCTGGAATTACTACTGAGGATGATGCATTGTATGCATTCTTTAGGATTTGAGATATATCTGTAATAACAACTTTAAATGCTTCAGACATATGATTAAGTGATCGATCTGTATAAACTACTGAGAATTCTAATAAACCCTCAGGATCAACATTAGGAAGTAGACCTGGCATAATTCATCCCATCTAAATTTAACTTTTTAAGTTATTAAATTAATAAAAACAATTCATAATTTTAACAGAGCTGTTAATATTTTTTTTTTTTTAATAAAAAGTTTAAAATAATGGCAAACTTTAATTTAATCTTTTGGAGTTACAATGAAAAGTGATATCGAAATAGCACAAAAATCTAAAATAAAAAAAATTATCGATATTGCACGATCTTTGGGAATACCAGAATCTTTTATAGAAAATTATGGGCATTTTAAAGCTAAGATTGATTTAAATTATCTTGAATCAATAAAAGATAGGGAGGATGGAAAATTAATTTTAGTGACTTCTATTAATCCTACTCCAGCTGGTGAAGGAAAAACAACATCTTCGATTGGATTGGGAGACGCATTAAATAGTATAGGGGAAAAAACCATAATTTGTTTAAGAGAACCATCGTTAGGCCCAGTTTTTGGTTTAAAAGGAGGTGCAACTGGAGGAGGATATTCTCAAATAATTCCTATGGAAGATATAAATCTCCATTTTACTGGTGATTTCTCAGCAATAGCATTAGCAAATAACCTTTTGGCAGCTATGATTGATAATCATATCCATCACGGAAATAAACTTGATATTGATCCGAGAAGAGTTACTTTTAAAAGAGTTGTTGATTTAAATGATAGAGCTTTAAGAAAAATAACTATTGGTCAGGGTGGATTAAGTAATGGTTTTCTGCGAGAAGAAGGATTTGATATTGTAGTTGCTTCTGAAGTAATGGCAATTTTTTGTTTATCAAATTCAATACTTGATTTAAAAGAAAAATTGGGAAACATAGTTTTCGGCTACACAAGAAGTAATAAACCTTTAATGGCAAAAGATATAAATGCCCACGGAGCAATGACTGTTTTATTAAAAAATGCATTAAAACCTAATTTAGTTCAAACACTTGAGAATAATCCAGCAATTGTCCATGGCGGACCTTTTGCTAATATTGCTCACGGTTGCAATTCTATAATTGCCACAAAAGCTGCACTTAAATTATCAAAATATGTTGTTACTGAAGCTGGATTTGGAGCAGATTTAGGGGCAGAAAAGTTCATTCATATCAAATGTCGTAATAATGGTTTAAAAGTTTCGGCATGCGTAATTATCGCAACAATAAGAGCACTTAAATATCATGGTGGATTAGGATTAACAGAATTAAATAAAGAAAATTTAAATGCCTTAAAAAAAGGTTTGCTAAACTTAGAAAGACACATTAATAATGTTACTAATCACTTTGGATTAAATACTATAGTTTCGATCAATCGATTTATATTTGATACTGATAAAGAAATAACTTTTTTAGTAAATCATATTAAAAATTTAGGTGTAAATGTTGTTCTATCAACTAATTGGGCTGAAGGGAGCTTTGGAGCAAAAAAACTTGCACATGAAATATTGAAATTATCTGAAAAAATTACCTCACAAAATTTTGTTTATGAACAAAATGATGAGCTAATTGAAAAAATAATCAAAATTACGACAAAAATTTATGGAGCCTCTGATATTAATTTACCAAAAAAAATTAAACAAAAGCTAGATAAATTTCAAATCGAGGGCTATGGTAAATTTCCAATATGTATAGCTAAAACACAATCTTCATTTTCATCTGATAGTAAATTACTTGGTGCCCCAATTAATCATACTATTATGATAAAAGATGTGAAATTAAATGCTGGAGCAAAATTTATTGTTGTTTTATGTGGTGAAGTTTTAACAATGCCAGGTCTTCCAAAAATACCAAGTGCCGAAAAAATTAATATAGACGAAAATAAAAAAATTGTTGGTCTTTTTTAAAAAAATTAAAGGAAATTAAATGAAAGCAGCTATTTACAAAAAAAAAGGCCCTGCAAAAGATGTTTTAAAAGTAGTTGAAAAAAATTCTCAAGATCCTCATGATAATGAGGTCAGGGTTAAACTTGTTTATAGTGGAATAAACCCTTCTGATGTTAAAACACGTTCTGGCAAAGGCGCAAGGTCTGATGGGTATCCAGAGGTTATTCCACATAGTGACGGTTCAGGCACTATTGATAAAGTAGGCTCACAAATCTCAAATGATATGATTGGTAAAAGAGTTTGGATTTTTAATGGCCAATGGGGTAGACCTTTTGGAACTGCAGCAGAGTATATAACAATTCCTTCAAAACAAGTTGTTATTCTTCCTGACTCAATATCTTTTGAAACTGGAGCAACTATTGGAATTCCACTTATGACTGCAATGCATTGTATTCAAACTTGCAATATTATTTTGGATAAAACCATTTTAGTTCCTGGTGCAGCGGGATGTGTTGGATTTTATGTCACACAACTGGCCTCTTTAGCTGGAGCAAAAGTGATAGCTATTGTAAGTAATAGCGAAAAAGAATTAATTGCCAAAAATATAGGTGCAACAGAAATAATTAATTATAAAAAAGACTCTGTTGTTGAGAAAGTTAAAAAAATTACTGATAAAAAAAAAGCAAATATCATTATTGATGTAGATGCTTCATCCTATGCAAATTTATATGGAGAACTACTTTGTTTTCAAGGAAAAGCTATTATTTATGGATCCAATGAGCCTATATTCAACCTTAAATTTGGACCAATGATTTTAAATTTCATAAGTATTTATAACTTTATGGTATATAAACTTCCAGAGTTTGAATTAAAAAAAGTATTAGATTCTATCAACTCTTTTTTAGTTGAACCAAGTTTTAAACATCCTAAAATAAAAATTTTTAAATTGGATGAAATTGCTGATGCTCACGAATTTGTTGAAAAAGGATCTGACTCAAAAGTTTTGATTGAACTCTAATCTATAAAATGAAATCAAATAAATTTATTTTTATTACTCTATTAATTTTAAATAGTATTTTTAATATGTCACATGCGAAACCAATAAAATTCAATTGTAAAGGTTGGGCACCTCTTTATTTAGATAGTTGGGTACCAGTAAATCCTGATCCAACAGATACAGACTTTTTAAGTATTCATGTTGATGATGAAACTAAAATTGTGAGATTTGACTTAGCACTTATAGGTAGAATTTCAACTAAAATGCAAATATCAAGTTATTCTATTAAGGCAAGAATACCATTCAGAAGAGCAATGGTTGATGACTTAATGCATATCTTAGATTTTAATTTAAATCGCCCTAGTGGCGAGATTACAATTACTGTATTAGAAAGATCAAGAAAAGGACATAATTTATTTAAAGGTAAATGCAAACAAATTAAAAGTACTTTTTAAAATTGATTTAAAAAGCTTAATATTTTTTCTATTTTAGATGATATTATTATAGGATTTTTTGCACTATTAGTTGGTAGTGGGCCTTTTACCCATAAATCTAAAAGTTCATTTAATTCATTTGTCAAGTTTTCAGATATTTTTTTATCAATAATTCTTTTAGATTGATTAATCGCAACAACAACAAAACCCCAAGCATCTTGATATTCTCCAAAATTTTTTAATTTTCCACTTGTAAAAGCTAAATTGTATTCTTCATTAGATGTTTTAAGTAAAAACTTAATTATTTCAATAGGATCGCCACCAACTTTTTTAGACAAGAAAGATAAATTATTTCTTGATTCAGTTAGTAAATCTTTTACCTCGGAAGCAGGCTTTTTTGTTTCAATTGCCAATGAAACTTCTTCAAATAAAAAACTTTTGAAACCTAATTCTTCTAATCCATCTCTCTCAGATTTATGAGTCTCAGATACAGGATGTAACAAATGAGGAGCTGCCATTTTTAGTTCATTTAATTTATAAAGTTCAATACCAACCTCAACATGACCAAACATAAAAGCTAATCGGAAATGGATTGGTAAAGATTCCGCAATATTTTTTGATTCTGAAGTTTTATCATATGCTTGAACAGATTTGTCTAAAGCATAAGAAGAATGAGCAAAAACAAAAAATATGAAACTAATTAAATATTTTGAATTTAAATTCATTTTTAATAAAAAAAATTAGATGTTATTAAAGCTTTATATATAAAACAAAAAAAAAAAAATTTGAACACTTTTAATGAATCTCAAATATCTCAGCACAAAAATCCCTAAAAATCTTTTTTTTAATGAATCACAGAATTTTTTGCTCAACGAATAAGTTTGCATAAATCAACTTGTGCATTATTACCAACTGAGACAATCCTCTTATTATTTTCAAAGTCAATCGTATATTTTTTATCATTATGATCTGAAAATGTAAAAATGTTCTTTTTTGTATCTTTTTTTAAATTTTCAAATGAATCTATTTTGGTCACAGGTTTTCCATTCCAAAAAAGATTTCCATTTTCTAAACTATAAGTTGTCAAAATTGACATAGAGCCAAAGGATGTAGAACATTCAATTTTCTTTTGATAACCAGTATTATTTTGAGAGAAGCCCAAATTAACTACTATTAAAAAAATAAGAAAAAAAATAAATTTTTCAATAAATATAACCATTTACTTAATTTTATGGCGTCCCCAAGGGACTGCGAAATATAACTTATATGTATCTATAAAGACAAACAAGTTACCCCTAAACACTATGTAAATACTAGATATTTATCTATATATCTCTACAAAAATATACTACAATCTAAAGCATGACTGTAGATTTGACTGTAGACTCAACTGTAGATAAAAAAATCAATGAGTAAGATAACCTTATCTGTTCTTAATTGCAAGACCCTAAAATGTCCACCTGATAAAAATTATGTATCTGTTACAGACCATATTGTTCATGGGTTAGTTTTTAAAGTTTCTAATAAGCAAAATAAGACTTGGATAGCTAGACTTTTTAGAGACGGAGTGGAAACCCAAAGAGGTATTGGTTCATATCCCCAAATTGGTTTAGCAGAAGCAAGAGATAAAAAGAGAGAGTTTGATAGCTTATGGGTAGATGGCATTGACCCAAGAGTTCATAAGAGGAAGCTTAAGTTTGAATCTAAACAAGCCAATGCACAAACCTTTGAAGAAGTCCAAGAGTTATGCTTTGCTAATAAGATAAAAGGGATGTCGATATCTCATCAAAAAAGATGGAAAGGTATGTATAAGAACTATCTTAAGACTCCTATAGGCATTCTTCCATTAAAAGATATTGATGATGTAGTAGTTCTAGAGATTGTTGAGAAGATATTTATCAATGTACCTCAAACTGCATTAAAAGTTAAAA